>BNJS01003538.1_pt1 | contig 287265 bp, 365 predicted proteins | sample 8540461 | NCBI WGS metagenome assembly BNJS01 (sample SAMD00202454, study PRJDB9452) | human saliva metagenome | isolation source: human saliva | place: Japan
TCCAGTTTGCGACACCACACATGGATCAACTGAGCACCTACATTCCAAACTTTGATTTTTCTTATTTTACAACCATCTCACTACTAGTCTTTGCAGTTGGTGGTTGTGAAAAAATTTCCCCTTATGTGAATCAGACTCGCAATCCTGCAAAAGAATTTCCAAAAGGTATGATTGTCATGGCCATCATGGTAGGACTCTCTGCTATCCTTGGTTCAGTTGCCATGGGAATGCTATTTGATGGTAATAACATCCCTGAAGACCTCATGCGTAATGGTGCTTATCAAGCCTTCCAAATGTTAGGAAATTCTTGGGGAGTTGGAAATCTTTTCGTTGTGATTTACGCTCTTACAAATATGGTCGGACAAATCGCGGCACTTGCCTTCTCTATTGACGCACCATTACAAATCCTACTCAATAACGCTGACGAAAACTACATCCCAAGCTGGCTTCGTAAACGTACTGAAAAAGGTGTCCTCATTAACGGCTACCTCCTTACAGGCGTCCTTGTTAGCCTTATCATCATCCTTCCAATTTGGTATCCAAGAAATTGACGGACTTGTAAAATGGATGACCAACCTCAATTCTATCGTAATGCCAATGCGTTATCTCTGGGTATTCCTTGCCTATATGATGCTCAATCGCGCTTGGAAAACATACAAAAATGCCGAATACAAGTTTGTTAACAATCCTAAGCTTGGCTTTGTGATTGGTACTTGGTGCTTCCTCTTCACTGCCTTTGCTTGTATCCTAGGTATGGTTCCAAAAATTAGCTATGCTGAGAATCCAACTGCTTGGCAATTCTCTCTTCTTACAAACATCTTGACCCCAATTATTCTGATTGGTTTAGGTGTTATTCTACCGATCCTTGCAAAAAAAGAACAAAAGAAACAAATCAAATAAATCCTACTATTAGCTAGATAGTTTCACTTTTGTCTTTTCCTGAAAGAAAAATCCCCTTTGAACCATAATGTTCAAGGGGATTTCTTTTTTGTCTGATAGGCTATTTCTACTTAGCTTCGTACCAAGTTACGCCTTCATTTTCATCAGCAATCAGGGGCACACTGAGTTGAATGGCTTCTTCCATGGTTTGTTTGACAAGTTTTTTAATAGCTACCAATTCTGACTTAGGCACTTCAAGAACAATTTCATCGTGTACTTGTAGAAGCATCTTAGTCTGATAACCACCCTCTACCAATGCTTTATCTAGCTGAATCATAGCGATTTTGAGAATATCTGCAGCCGATCCTTGAATAGGTGAGTTGATAGCTGTACGCTCTGCAAAACCACGAATGTTAAAGTTACGCGAATTGATATCTGGCAACTCACGACGACGTTTGAAGAGAGTCTCCACATAACCCTTATCACGCGCCTCACGAACCACTTCATCCATGTAGTTTTTAATACCTGGGAAGCGTTCAAAGTAAGTGTCGATGTATGCCTTAGCCTCTTTACGGCTGATACCTAGGTTATTGGATAAACCAAAGTCTGAAATTCCGTAAACCACTCCAAAGTTGACAGCCTTGGCATTGCGACGGTCGTTTGGAGTCACATTCTCAGGTCGTTCAATTCCAAAGACACGCATGGCTGTCGAGGTATGGATATCGGCTCCCTCTTGGAAGGCCTTGATTAAGTGCTCATCTTTAGAGATATGCGCCAAAACGCGCAACTCAATCTGTGAATAGTCCGAGCTGAGAAGGACACTGTCCTCCCATTCTGGTACGAAAGCCTTACGGATAAGGCGACCTTGTTCCAAACGAACAGGAATATTTTGCAAGTTTGGATCCACACTAGACAGACGCCCTGTCTGAGTCAAATCCTGCACATAGCGCGTGTGAATCTTGCCATCCGCTAAAATCCAATCCTGCAAACCAATCACATAAGTCGATTGAATCTTAGCAATCTGACGATAATCTAAAATTTTCTTGACGATTGGGGCAATAGGAGCTAGGCGCTCTAACACATCCACTGCTGTTGAGTAACCTGTCTTGGTTTTCTTGGTGTATTCTATAGGGAGACCTAGCTTTTCAAAAAGTAGTTCGCCCAACTGTTTAGGTGAGTTGATATTAAACTCCTCACCAGCCAATTCATAAATCTCTTGAGTCAGCTTTTCAATGACAAGCTCATTTTCAGCTTGCATCTCGAGTAGAGTTTCTTTTTTAACCTTGATCCCAGCGATTTCCATCTTAGCAAGAACAAGGGCCAGAGGTTGCTCCATGTCATAGAGAAGGTCTAATTGCCCGTTTTCACTTAACTTTTTAAGCAATACAGGCTCTGTCTCAACCAGCACAGCAACCTTGCGAGACAAGTGCTCCAAGAAGGTTTCTCTCTCAGGGATAGTTTTCTTGACACCCTTACCATAGAAGGTTTCATCATCGACTAGGTAAGTTTGACCATAGAGACTAGCAATGGTTGAAATTTCATTATTCTCTACAGTAGAGAGAAGGTATTTGGCCAAGCGACTGTCAAAAGCAGGAGCCTGCAAGTCCAAACCAAAGCGATTTAAGAGCACTTTAGCTTTCTTAAAGTCATATACTTTCAGAGGTGTTTTTTCTAGAAAATCCTTAAGAATCGGATCCTGCAGTAGTTCCAGCTTATCTGTAGCATAGAGCTTGTCTCCACAAGACCAAGCAAAACCGATCAATTCATCTGTATGGTAGTTTTCACCAAAAAGTTCAAAGTGGAAGATAGAGTCGGCACTCAGCATGTCTTCACTCACTTTGTCCACCACGGTGAAATTCAAAGTCTCAGCTTGATTCGCCTGAGAAGCATTCAAGGCTTGTTTGAGCTGTTTAAAGCCCATCTCATCGTAGAATTTCCCAAGGTTTTCCACATTTGGTCCACTATAGACCAAATCATCTAGACCTATCTCGATTGGCGCTTTCGTGTCGATGGTAGCTAGTGTTTTAGACAGAAAGGCTTGTTCCTTGTCATTGGCAAGATTTTCCTTCATCTTGGAAGCCTTCATGCCATCGATATTTTCATAAATACCCTCCAGCGATCCGTGTTCTAGCAAGAGCTTGATCCCAGTCTTTTCACCAATCTTGGTTACACCAGGGATATTATCTGACTTATCCCCCATGAGGGCCTTAAGATCAATAAACTGAGCTGGTGTGATTCCCATCTTTTCCATAAGATATTCTGGAGTAAAGGCCTCAAACTCGGCGACACCTTTCTTAGAAATCTCAACTACTGTATGCTCATCCGTCAACTGAATCAAGTCCTTATCTCCGCTGACGATTGTTACATCAAAAGATTCCTTTTCAGCCAAGCGACCAAGAGTTCCAATGATATCATCCGCCTCATACTGGGCTAATTCATAGTGGCGAATCCCAAGATGGTCTAGCAACTCACGAATGAAGGGAAATTGCTCACGAAACTCATCTGGAGTCTTAGCACGACCACCCTTATAATCAGCATACATCTCTGTACGGAAAGTCGTTTTTCCCGCATCAAAAGCAACCAAAATATGACTCGGTTGGACACGCTCCAGTAGGTGATTTAGCATCAGATGAAATCCGTAGATTGCATTGGTATGTAGTCCATTGTCATTTTTAAAACGATCCAGTTGCTGATAAAGTGCAAAAGATGCTCGAAAAGCAACTGAAGATCCATCAATCAATAATAATTTTTTCTTGTCCATACACCCATTATAAAGGAAAGCAGGGAAAAATACCATTGCTAAGAGTTAGATTATCGGTCAAGGCTTATTGAGGTGATTCTTCTACTCGCGCACCATTGCTGTCAACTTGAAAACCATCGATTGTCGTATCTACTGCCAATTCTCCAGATGCGTTCACGTAATAATGTTTCCCTGAAACCTGGAACCACTGACTAGTTTTCATAGCTCCAGAGCTTTCCAGATAATACCAAATCCCTTTATCCTTCAACCAACCTGTCTGCATTTCTCCAGATGATTTCAAGTAGTACCACTTGGAACCGTCTTTTAGCCAACCTGTTCTCATTGAACCATTAGTTTGGAAATAGTACCAACTGCCGTTTATCTTTTTCCAACCAAGAGCGACTTTCCCATTTTCATAGTAGTACCATGTTATCCCCTGTTTTTCCCATCCATTCTTAGCAGTTGCTGTTTTAGCTAGCTGGACATATCTGCGATTTCCAGTTCGGGATAGATAACTAATCCATTTATAACCATCTTTTTCAAGAGTCTGATCGTAATGAACACTTTCTCCAGGATAGTAATAGTCAATAATCGCAGCCGCTTGTGATGGCTGGTTCATAATAGCAGCTTTTTCTGTAAAAACATGGGTTCCACTAGATACTAAAGTTGACTGATGATTTCCTGTGCTAGCCTGTCCGACATCTTTAAAATGAATGAAACCAGACATAGAGCTTGCCTTCACAAGTCTACGATTGTACTTCTCTCTAATACCATAATTGTACTCCTCAATTTCAATCATATCACCAAAAACATTAGAAACCCATGCAACGTGGCCATAGTCTCCGCTTCCATCCCAAGCAATCGAACCAATTGTTGGAGTCTTGTCCACACGATAACCTTCTCGTTTAGCACGATAACCCCAATCCTTAGCATTTCCGTACGCAGCAGGCAACTCAAAACCATTGACACTACTTAAACGAAAGGCAGCGAAAGATGTACACTGTCTGGAGTATAGACGCCATTTATCAATTTCTTGACTTCCATTTTTATAATAATAGGGATAATCATCTCCTCGTGCCAGTGAGCCATTGTTTGCCTGATTGGCATGAACAGCTCCTCCACCAAACAAAAAAGCACCTGCTAACAGTAGGGAAGCTGTCCCCACTGTCGTTCTCTTAAGAAAAGTTCCCTTTTTACTATATGTCATTCATTCTCCTTCGAATAGATAAATTTTTGAGGTTGACCTCATTTATATCATTCGAAAGAAAAAGAAAAAAGTGAGAAAACTCCCACTTTCAACCTTAATCCAAATAGTGAATCAAATTCTTTTCCGTTAAAATATCAGAATAGGTGAAGGATTCAACATAGACATTGGCCTGTTTGTCCCCTTCTACATCTCCAAATTCAACGATAAAGAGCGATGGATAAACCTCAATAAGTCTTCCCAAGCGATTCTTTTGGCGTTTACGACCGTTTTCTAAGGTCATTTCCACGACTTGTCCTTCATGCGCCTTGATTTCTTCTTTAATTTTTTTCATCTTGGCTACATCTGTAAATGCATCTGTCATCTTTGTTCCTCTCTCTTCGAAATACTTGAAAACTTGTTATACTCTTTTTGAAAAATCAATTCTACCGTTCCACGTGCCCCGCTACGGTTCTTCTCAATAATAACTTCTACTTTGTTATTTGGAAGACCTTCCTCTTCTTCGCCACCACGTTCATAATAGTCATCACGATAGAGAAAGGCAACGATATCCGCATCCTGCTCGATAGATCCAGACTCACGAATATCTGATAGCACCGGTCTCTTATCTTGACGTTGCTCAACACTACGCGACAGCTGACTTAGTGCGATAACAGGCACCTTCAGTTCCTTGGCTAGAATTTTCAACTGACGTGAAATCTCTGACACCTCTTGTTGACGGTTCTCACGACCAGTCCCTGTAATTAACTGCAGGTAGTCAATCAAGATCAATCCAAGATTGCCTGTTTCCTGAGACAATTTTCTGGCGCGTGAACGAATCTCCGTAATTCGAATTCCAGGGGTATCGTCAATATAGATACTTGCTTTTGCAAGATTACCTTGAGCAATCGTATATTTGCGCCACTCTTCCTCAGTCAATTGCCCTGTACGGATAGAGTGAGACTCCACTAGTCCTTCGGCAGCCAACATACGATCGACCAGACTCTCAGCACCCATCTCAAGTGAGAAAATTGCAACTGTCTTGTCTAGCTTGGTTCCGATATTTTGAGCAATATTCAAGGCAAAAGCAGTCTTACCAACCGCAGGGACGAGCAGCAAGAATGATTAACTCTTCCTCATGCAAACCAGTTGTCATATGATCCAAATCTTGATAACCAGTAGCAATCCCCGTAATATCCGACGTTTGTTGTGATCGAACTTCCAGATTCCCAAAGTTAAGATTTAAAATGTCACGAATGTTTCTAAAACCACTACGATTTGCATTCTCACTGACATCGATCAAACCTTTTTCTGCTCTAGCAATGATTTCATCTGCAGGACTAGAGGCTTCATAAGCTTGGTTTACAGACTCTGTCAACTTAGCAATCAAACGACGAAGCGTGGCTTTCTCTGCTACAATTTTTGCATAGTATTCAGCGTTTGCAGAGGTTGGTACAGAGTTGATAATCTCAACAAGGTAGGACAAGCCACCAATATTTTGCAAATCACCTTGATCATCTAATATCGTACGAACAGTCGTTGCATCAATGGCTTCGCCTCGATCTGACAAATCAACCATGGCCTGAAAAATCAAACGGTGAGCATACTTAAAGAAGTCTCGAGAGTCAATATATTCTCGAACAAATACGAGTTTACTCTCATCGATAAATATAGCTCCCAATACAGATTGTTCTGCCAAAATATCCTGGGGCTGAACTCGTAGTTCCTCTACTTCTGCCATCAGACTTTCCTTCCTTTTACAAAATCATTACTCAAATCTAGCTTAGCCTTCTTTTACACGAAGATTGATGACGCTAGTTACATCCTGATAAATTTTTACCGGAACATCAATCAAGCCAACTGCTCGAATTGGAGATTGAACTTGAATATGACGTTTATCAATTTTAATTCCAAATTGTTTTTGGAGCTCTTCCGCAATTTTCTTGCTAGTAATTGAACCAAAAGTTCTTCCATCTGGACCAACTTTTTCAACAAACTCAACAATTGTTTCTTCTGCTTCAAGTTTCGCCTTAATTTCTTGTGCTTCTGCAAGAAGTTGAGCATGTGCTTTTTCTTCAGATTTTTGCTTTCCGCGCAACTCACCAATTGCTTGAGAAGTCGCTTCTTTAGCAAGGTTTTTCTTAATCAAAAAGTTTTGCGCATAACCTGTTGGCACTTCCTTGATTTCGCCTTTTTTTCCTTTGCCTTTTACATCTGCTAAAAAGATTACTTTCATTCTTCTGTCTCCTTTTCTCTAATTTCATTAGAAATAACTGTTTTTAGTTTATCTCCTGCTTCTTGCAGGCTCATATCTGTCAACCGCGCTGCAGCTAAGTTAAAGTGACCACCGCCACCTAACATTTCCATAATTCGCTGGACATTAATCTTACTTCTACTTCGGGCAGAAATAGAGATTGCTCCTTGACTATTCTTAGCAAGTACAAAGCTGGCTTCTATACCAGACATGGCAAGCATAGCATCAGCAGCTTTACTAATAACAACCGTATCGTACTCTTTATCCTCCAAAGCTTGAGCAACCAGAATTGATGGTTGTACCATCTGCCCTTGTAAAATTAACTCATTCACCAAACGATATTCTTCAAAATCCGTTGCCGCAACCTCCTGAATGACAATACTATCACTGCCTCTTGTTCTGAGATAGCTTGCTACATCAAAGGTACGACTTGTTACGCGAGAAGTGAAATTCTTTGTATCCAACATCATTCCACCCATAAGAATACTAGCCTGAATACGACTCAAACGTGTTTTCTTAGAATTTTGAAATTGAATCAACTCCGTCACCAGCTCACTGGCACTGCTAGCTCCACTTTCTATATAAGTAATGACTGCATTATCTGGAAAATCTTGGTCCCGACGGTGATGGTCAATAACGATCGTCTGTGTAAACAAGTCATAAAACTCTTTGGATAAGGTTAAAGCTGTCTTGGAATGGTCTACCATCACAAGCAAGGAACGTTTGGTAACCATTGTCATAGCCTGGCCTAAAGGAAGAAGTTTTGAAACACCCTCCTCTTCCAAATAGTTGATAGCTCGAGCGATGTCTGGAGACATCTGCGTAGGATCATAAACCACATAACTATCTTCCAGTACATTACTCGAAAACAACTGCATTCCAACCGCTGAGCCAAGAGCATCCATATCCAGATTCTATGACCAACCACAAAAACTCGATCGACACTTTTAAGTTTGTCTGAGATAGCCGTCATCATGGCACGAGTTCGTGTCCGAGTACGTTTAACTGATGCCGCTGAACCGCCTCCAAAGTAGATTGGATTTTTGGTTTCATCATTCTCTTTTACAACTACTTGGTCACCACCACGAACTTCCGCTAAGTTGAGATTGAGAAGAGCAACCTTCCCAATCTGGTCATGATTCCCATCACCATAAGAGAAGCCCATACTCATTGTCAGAGGTAAATTCCGTTGCTTAGCTTCCTCACGAAAGGTATCAATCACAGAAAATTTATCCTGCATCAAGTGATCAAGTACGGTATAGTCCGTAAATAAATAGAAACGATCCATACTCACTCTACGCGAAAACATAGCATATTTCGTACTAAATTCTGAAACAAAATTTGCAACAAAACTATTGATATGACTAATGTCTGATTCAGACGTTTCATTTTCCAAATCATCATAGTTATCAACTGAGATAATTCCGATTACCGGTCTACTTGTCACAAGCTCAACAGTTGCTTCATACTCACCAGAAACATCAAAAAAGTATAAGACACCCGAATTTCTATCCAAATGCACCGCATACCTTTTCTCACCAATATTGGCATAAGTACCAGGTGATGAAATCGAACTCTTTAAAATCATTTGAAATTGAGGAAAATCAATTTCTCCATCCTCAGTTGTCAAAATTAATTCAGCATAGGGATTGAACCACTCAATCTCACTACTGTTCATATTTAATTTAACAACCCCAACAGGCATTTGCTCAAGAAGGGCACTCAAACTATCCGTAGCCTGATGATTGATATACTGGATTTGCTCGATATCCGTTTTTTTGTAGTATTTTTTCTGGAAATTAAAAAGCAGAACATAGAATACTAAAAATAAAAATAGGCTCGCTATAGTGACAAAATCATCCTTTACAAACACAATCAAAATAGTCATCATCGTAAAGGTTACCATAGCAATCAGGTATATAAAAAAGGGATTTATTTCATTTTTTTTCATTCCAAACCTCTTGCGCATTATTATACCACAAAAGTAGTCAAAATGCGACTTTTAAAGAGGTATCTCTAGCTGCCAACTTCAGATTTCCAAACTAAAAAGTGGTTTACACTAGTGTAAACCACTTTTACAGACTAATCATTAAGATTCTTTAACTTCCAGAAGACCGATATCTCCATCTTCACGACGATAGATTACATTTGTTGTTTCGTCTTCAACATCTACATAGATGAAGAAGTCATGTCCCAACAAGTCCATTTGAAGAATTGCTTCTTCCAAATCCATAGGTTTCAAATCAATTTGTTTTGAACGAACAACTTTTGGTTGAACTACATCCAACTCTTCAACCAAAACATCTGTAAAGAGTTGACTTGTTGATACTTTATTTCTATTTTTACGCTCAATCTTTGTTTTGTTTTTACGGATCTGACGCTCAATCTTATCTGTCACCAAATCAATAGAACCATACATATCTTGAGAAATGTCTTCTGCACGAAGAGTAATAGATCCAAGCGGAATGGTTACTTCTACTTTAGCAGTCTTTTCACGGTAAACTTTCAAGTTTACACGTGCATCCAATTCTTGGTCTGCTTGGAAGTATTTTTCGATCTTTTCGAGTTTAGAAACTACATAATCACGAATTGCTTCTGTTACTTCTAGGTTTTCACCACGGATACTATATTTAATCATATAAGTACCTTCTTTCTAAACATATTTGTTTTTCTAATTATATTATAACGCTTTCAAAAAATTATTGCAAACTTTTTCCTCATCTTGCGAGGGAAAAAGTTTTAATATTCTGACAACCAGCTCCTAAAAGCATACTTTTAAGACGATTTAAAGTAGTTCCCGTCGTGTAAATATCATCAAAGAGTAAGATATTTTCTGGGAGCTTTACACCATCTTTCAGGAAAAATGGAAACTCTGTAAGTAAACGATCTGCTCGATTTTTTGAAGAGCTAGCTTCGACTTCGTTTTTAACCAAAATATCCAGATATGTTAGTCCAGTCTCCTTTATCAAACCCTCTACTTGATTAAAGCCTCTACTTTTATAACGCTGCTCACTCAGAGGTACGATCACAATCTGATAACCCTTATACTTTTTTAACTCTGTTTGCAAAATTTTAGAAAATACCTTTCTAAGAAGATAATCACCATCAAATTTATAGCGACTAAAATATTCTTTCATGAACTGATTATAGGAATAAAGAGCCACATGATCAACCTTTACACCTTGTTTACACCAAAATTGACAATCTTGACAATTTATTGACACATCTTTTTTGAAACACCTAGGGCAATGGTTGTCACCGATACTCTCAAAAGACGATAGACAAGATTCACAAACTAGTTCTGCCTCCTTTTTTAAACAGAGTAGACTAGTAAAGGTTAACTCAGTTTGCAAGCCTTTATCACACAATAAACATTTCACACTCCTGCCTCCCGATTCATTTGTTTAATCTCCTTTATGGCTTTCTTAATGGAATAATTGAGTCCATCATGGAAAAATATTAGTTCTCCTGTTGGTCGATCCATACTTCTACCAACTCGCCCACCAATCTGTACTAAGCTTGATTTAGTAAATAGTTGATGATTGGCTTCCACCACAAAAACATCTACACGAGGGAAGGTGACTCCACGCTCTAATATAGTTGTGCTAATTAGTATCGTCAACTCCCCATCTCTGAAAGCTTGTACCTGCTCTAATCGGTCTTCTGTGATCGAGGATACAAAGCCTATGTTCTCGTTTGGAAATTGTTTTTCCAGGATCACCTTTAACTTCTCTCCCTTCTTTATCTCAGAAGCAAAGATTAGTAAGGGATAGGCTGTTTCCCTCTGTTTCTCGATGTATTTCTTTAGTGTGGGTGGTAAACGTTTTTTATCCAAATAACCATCAAAATTTGATAACCAGATTGGCTTGGGAACAATGAGAGGATTTCCATGAAAGCGACGTGGCAAACTGAGAAGCTTTAACTCCCCTTGTTTAACTTTTCTGTCTAACTCATCTGTTGACGTTGCTGTTAAAAATATTCTCAATCCATTTTCCTTTACACAATTATTGACAGCATGGTAAAGCACAGGATTATCAACATAAGGGAATGCGTCTACTTCATCCACAATCAATAAATCAAAAGCTTGATAAAATTTTAATAGCTGGTGAGTAGTTGCTATAACCAAAGGAGTACGAAAATAGGGATCCGACTCCCCATGTAGTAGCGCAATCTCACATGCAAAATCATTTTGTAGTCGTTTATGTAGCTCTAAGCAAACATCAATTCGTGGACTGGCCAGACAAACAGCTCCACCTTGATCAATCACCTTAGCAACAACTTGGTAGATCATCTCAGTCTTACCAGCTCCTGTCACTGCATGTACCAAGGTAGCCTCCTTCTTATCTATCGCCTGAAGGAGTCCTTGTGATACCCGCTCTTGAAATGGAGTCAGTTGACCTGACCATTTGAGTACATCTTGCTCCGGAAACCTTTCTTGCGGAAAATAATAGAGTTCTTGATCACTTCTTATTCGCTTCATAATCAAGCATTCTCGACAATAAAAAGCACCAACAGGCAAATGCCAATCTTCTTGTATCTGACTACCACATCGCTGACAAGATAGTTGCCCCTTCTCTTTTTTCATAGATGAAATTGGTTTTGCTTGCTGTCTCTCATCATAACTTAATTCTTGTTCCGTAAAAAGGCGACCGAGATAATTTGGATTTACTTTCATATTTCTTTATTCGTAAAATGTAGAAGTTTAAGCTATTTTTTAGTACAATAAAACTATGGAATATAGAACTATAAAAGAGGACGGACAAGTCCAAGAAGAAATCAAAAAATCACGCTTTATCTGTCATGCTAAACGTGTCTATAATGAGGAAGAAGCTCGTGACTTTATCTCAGCCATCAAAAAAGAACACTATAAAGCAACCCACAACTGCTCTGCTTTTATTGTCGGTGAACGCAGTGAAATCAAGCGAACTAGTGATGACGGAGAGCCTAGTGGAACTGCTGGTATTCCTATGCTAGGAGTTTTGGAGAATCACAACCTTACTAATGTCTGTGTAGTAGTTACTCGTTATTTTGGTGGTATTAAACTAGGGGCTGGTGGTTTGATACGCGCTTATGCTGGTAGTGTTGCCCTAGCAGTTAAGGAAATTGGTATTATTGAAATTAAAGAACAGGCAGGGATCCAGATTCACATGACCTATGCCCAGTATCAAGAATATGGGAATTTTCTTAAAGAGCATAATCTCATAGAATTAGAGACAAACTTTACAGATCAAGTTGACACTATGATTTTCATTGATAAAGAAAAGAAAAACGGTATCAAGGCTGATCTCATTGAATTTTTCAATGGAAAAGTTACTCTAACTGACAAAGGTTTACGTGAAGTTGAAGTACCTGTAAACCTATCGTAAAGAAAGGAAATATCATATGGCTTTTGGAAGATTAATTCATGGACTGGCTGGAAACTTCAGTGAGCAAAGTAAAGAAGCTCTTACCAAGGAGTTTGGACAATATTTATTAGAAAATGAAGAAATTCAAAGCGGATATAAACTCATTCGTGACTCAATTATCTTTACAAATATCCGAATCATCTTTACAGATAAACAAGGGGCAACTGGACGGAAGATGTCTATCAAATCAATTTTCCTCATGAACATCGTTAATGTTGAGATGGAAACTGCTGGACTTGGGATTGATGATAGCGAGATTACGATTACTTATTTAGAAAATGCCTTTTTAAAAGCTCATAATGAGCACTTTAACTCTCACAAATTTGAATTTCCAAAGAAAACAGATATCGTACCTCTTTACACTTATCTATTTGAATTAGCTTATCACAATCGTTTAAATATTAACGGTTTGAATCACTGATATAAAAAAATCCTATCACTTTGATAGGATTTCTATATTTTACAAAAGTCAAAGTTAGCGTTATACTAGAAGCATCTTATATAAAGAGGTGCTAACATGGCTATTTATAACAACATCACAGAACTCATCGGTAGAACACCGATTGTTAAATTAAACAACATTGTACCCGAAGGTGCAGCAGATGTTTATGTAAAACTTGAAGCTTTTAACCCAGGATCATCCGTTAAAGACCGCATCGCCCTAAGTATGATTGAAAAAGCAGAACAAGAAGGTAAATTGAAACCAGGTTCTACTATTGTGGAGGCAACAAGTGGAAATACTGGTATCGGACTTTCATGGGTTGGTGCTGCTAAAGGCTATAAAGTTGTTATCGTTATGCCTGAAACCATGAGTGTTGAACGCCGTAAGATCATCCAAGCTTATGGTGCTGAACTAGTCCTCACTCCTGGTAGCGAAGGAATGAAAGGTGCGATTGCAAAAGCGCAGGAAATTGCTGCTGAGCGTGATGGTTTCCTACCATTACAGTTTATTAACCAAGCTAACCCAGAAGTTCACGAAAGAACAACAGGAGCTGAAATTCTAGCTGATTTCGGAGCTGATGGTTTAGATGCCTTTGTTGCTGGTGTCGGTACTGGAGGAACTATTTCAGGTGTTTCTCATGCTCTTAAAACTGCTAACTCAAACATTCAAGTTTGCAGTTGAGGCAGATGAATCAGCAATCTTATCAGGTGAAAAACCAGGTCCTCACAAAATTCAAGGTATCTCTGCTGGATTCATTCCAGATACACTTGATACAAAAGCTTACGATGGTATCGTTCGTGTGACATCAGATAATGCTCTTGCACTCGGCCGTGAAATCGGTGGAAAAGAAGGTTTCTTGGTAGGTATTTCTTCTGCTGCAGCTATCTATGCAGCAATCGAAGTTGCTAAAAAACTTGGGGCAGGTAAAAAAGTCCTTGCGCTTGCACCAGATAACGGAGAACGTTACCTATCTACAGCACTCTATGAGTTTGAAGTCTAGTCTCCTAAATACACAAAGCCCTTGTTAAAGGGCTTTTTAATTTTTTCTAAAAGAAAAAGGAAGCAAATCTGCTTCCTCTTTTTATTATTAGTTATTCAAAGCTGCTGCCATTGTAGCTGCAACTTCAGCTTCAAAGTCATTTGCAGCTTTCTCGATACCTTCACCAACTTCAAAGCGAGCGAACTCAACTACTGAAGCGTTAACTGATTCAAGGTATGCTTCAACTGTCTTGCTGTCATCCATGATGTAGACTTGTGCAAGAAGTGTGTATGCTTGGTCAACTTTAGTGTTGTCAAGCATGAAGCGATCCATTTTACCTGGAATGATTTTATCCCAGATTTTTTCTGGTTTACCTTCTGCAGCCAACTCTGCTTTAATGTCAGCTTCAGCTTGAGCGATAACTTCATCAGTCAATTGTGCTTTTGATCCATACTTCAAGTGTGGGAGAGCTGGTTTGTTAACCATTGCACGGCTTTCGTTATCTTGGTCGATTACGTGGTTCAATTGTGCCAACTCATCTTTAACAAATTGCTCATCCAATTCTTTGTATGAAAGAACTGTTGGTTTCATAGCAGCAATATGCATTGAGATTTGTTTAGCAAGTGCTTCGTCTCCACCTTCGATTACAGAGATAACACCGATACGTCCACCGTTATGTTGGTATGCTCCGAAGTGTTGTGCATCTGTTTTTTCAAGCAAAGCAAAACGACGGAATGAGATTTTTTCACCGATTGTAGCTGTTGCAGATACATATGCAGCTTCAAGAGTTTCACCTGAAGGCATTGTCAAAGCAAGTGCTTCTTCGTTGTTAGCTGGTTTACCTTCAGCGATTACTTTAGCTGTAGCATTTACCAACTCAACGAATTGAGCGTTTTTCGCAACGAAGTCAGTTTCAGCATTTACTTCAACTACTGCTGCAACGTTACCGTTAACAAATACACCAGTCAAACCTTCAGCTGCAACACGGTCAGCTTTCTTAGCTGCCTTAGCCATACCTTTCGCGAAGCAATTCGATTGCTTTTTCGATATCACCTTCAACTTCAACCAATGCTTTCTTAGCGTCCATAACACCAGCACCAGATTTTTCACGCAACTCTTTAACAAGTTTAGCTGTAATTTCTGCCATTTTGATTCTCCTATATTTTTTAAAAATAGGAGAGCCGGGCTAAGCCCCGCCCTCCTAGGTAATTACTATTTATACGAATTAAGCGTTGTCGCCTTCAACAACTTCAACGATTTCTTCGATTGAGTCTGCTTGAGCTTCTGAAGCTGCAAATTCTGCTTCAACTGCTGCTACAGCATCTTCACCTTGGCGACCTTCGATGATAGCGTCTGCCAATTTAGCTGTGATCAACTTAACTGCGCGGATAGCGTCATCGTTAGCTGGGATGATTACATCGATATCATCTGGATCAGTGTTTGTGTCAACCATCGCTACAACTGGGATTCCCAATTTTTTAGCTTCTTTAACAGCGATTTGCTCTTTATGTGGGTCAACTACGTACATTACATCTGGGATACGAGGCATGTCTTCGATACCACCCAAGAATTTTTCAAGACGAGCGCGTTGTTTGTTAAGAAGTGCAACTTCTTTCTTAGGAAGAACGTCGAAGATTCCTTCTTCTTCCATACGTTTAATTTCTTTCAAACGAGCGATACGTTTTTGGATTGTTCCCCAGTTAGTAAGGGTACCGCCCAACCAACGGTGGTTGATGTAGTATTGACCTGAACGTTCTGCTTCTTCTTTAACAGCGTCAGCAGCTTGTTTCTTAGTACCAACAAACAATACAACTGCATCGTTAGCTGCAGCATCACGCATGAAGTCGTATGCTTGGTCAGCGTATTTTACAGTTTGTTGCAAGTCGATAACGTGGATTCCGTTACGTTCAGTGAAGATGTACTTAGCCATCTTAGGGTTCCAGCGACGAGTTTGGTGACCAAAGTGTACACCAGCCTCAAGAAGTTGTTTCATTGAAATTACTGCCATGAGTATTTCTCCTTTTTTGTTTTTTCCTCTTCTTGATTTCAGCTTGCAAAACGACCCGAAGGCAACAGTTTCACAATTCATCAAGAATGAGTATTATCGTTCACACGACAAGTTTCATTTTACCACAATTTCTCAATATTATCAAGCTATTTTGATAGTTTTTTAGCAGAACTTAACAATTTGAAGACAAGAAAAGAGACTCTGAAAGAGTCTCAATTTTTTCATTAGTTTGGATAGATGTAAGTAACGTAACCTTCAGAAGTTGTTGTTGGGTTGAACCAACCACGTTTGTTACTAATGGTACGATCTCCACCATAGTTAGATTCTGATACTTGGATGCTTGATGATGATGAAACAGCTGTAACAACCGCTACGTGTCCATAGCCACCATCATTCCAACATGCAATCGCACCAACTTGTGGTTGAGAACCAGTACGGAATCCTGCTGCTGCTGCACTTGTAGCCCACTGCGCTCCGTTACCCCAGTAATCTCCAGCCCAAGGTGCTAACGTTTAGCTCCCCAAGTACATTCACCAGTTGGATAACTTGAAGCATTTGTACTATATGTTGGACGTGATGTTGTACGAGTAGCCACAGGAGTGTAGCTTGGTTCTTCATCGTCTGATGATGAAGTAGAAGTTGCTTGTACTTGCGCAGCAAAGCTTGTATTAGCTGAAGCTGCAACTGATTGACGTTGGCTAGTTTGTTGAGCTCGGTATGCTGCTTCAGCTTCTGCTGCCGCTTTTGCTTCAGCTTCTGCTGCTGCTTTTTGCTCCAACAAGCTCGCTTTTTCACCTTCTGCAGTAGCTTTCTCAGCCGCGAGGTTCAATTCTGCTACTTTCAATTCTGCTTGTTTTGTTGTCAAAACTTGAGCATCATCAGCAAGCTTTTGTTGATTTGCAATGACTGTATTGATGGCTTCATTGTTTGCTACTTGTTTTTCAGCAATAGCTTTTTTATCTTCTTTTTGTTGTTCCAACATTTTATTGTTGGCTGATACGATTTCACTCATAGCTGCTACGCGTGAGATAGCTTCTGTGATTGATTTTGAGTTGATAATCGTATTGATGTAGCTTGTAGCAGCTCCATTAGTTTGTGCGCTACGAGCTTGGTTTTCAAGAGATGCATTACGAGCTACGATATTTTTTGAAAGCTCAGTAATTTCTCCTTCAAGCTTTTTAGATTCTGCTTGAAGTTTTTCATTCTCAGCTTGCAATTTTTCTTGTTCTGTTTGGATTGCTGAAACCTGAGTTTGAATTTCATCTACTTGTTTTTGAGCTTCTTTTTGTTGAGCTGTTAAGCTGCTAATTTTACTATCTTGAGCAGCAATTTTTTCATCTGTTGTATTTGCCTGAACACTTGAAAGAACAGCTCCTTGGGAAACCAATACTGTGCTTAACAAAAGTGATGCTAGGATTTTTTTCTTCATAAGTGTAAATACTCCTTCTTTTAAGACAATACTAGTATATCAAAAAAAGGCCTAATAAATATTACGCCTTTATTACAGTTTTGTTTCTTTCTTATAGATATATTTTTTCAAAAATAAACTGGAAAACTATCATCCATAAACCATTTAAAATCATCGATGGAACTAGACCATAAACGATAAAGACTGTTATACTTTCAGCAGTTAATCCAACCGCCTGAGCTAATATAAAACTACCAAATTCAAACAAGAAAGTCATCATTAAAATTGCTAATAGTCTCGTCCATCTATTTGATAGAATGATAGAATTATTTTTATAAATGATTGCACCAATAATAACAAAAAGAAGACTAGCAATCCCTATCAAATGAAAGAAATAAATATCATAGATAAGACCAATAATTAAGCAATAAGCCAAAAACAAATACTCGGATACTTCTATCGTCTCAAATAATAAAAAGATGAAGATAGTGTGACTAACAAGTTGAAAATAAGCGAAAAAACTATTGACAAATTGCCCTAAATGACTATCTATTAAGATGATTAAGGGCAAGAGCAAAAACATTCCTATCTGCTTAAAAAGTCTCATGATGGGTTCCCCACTAACTCTACGACTTTGGCATTCATTGAATCAGACTGAAGTTTGACTAAGACCTCTCTTGTTAGATAGTCATTGCTATGTGTCACAGATTCGACTTCACCTACTGGAATATCAGTAGCATTAAAATTACCAAGACCACCAGTTACGACCTTATCGCCTTTACTAATGTCGCTACTGCTGTTTAATTGACTAATTTTCAGTAAATCTTTTTCCTTATCGTAGCCAATGATAATTCCATAAATACTGGTAGAACCATGCTGGATTTTAACAGAGATTTTCTCTGTATTTTCAGCGTTGGTTAATAAGTTGACCACGCTAGAGTTGTCTTCAACCTTTTCTACGCTTCCAATCAAACCACCGCCAGCTACAACAAGCATATTACTGGTCACTCCTTGTGAAGATCCTGCATCGATTGTCAAGTTTTGTTTCCAAGTCGATGGTGTTCTCATGATAACGTCAGACGCAATTACCTTGGTCGCGTTTAGTTTTGATTTCATCTCCAATAATTGTCGTAATTGCTCATTTTCTTCTTTTAGGCGGTCTGCTTCATTCGTTTCCTTCTTCATCTGATAGAGTTCTTTTTTTAGACTTTCATTTTCATTATAAGCTCTAGTTAAATGCCCTAAATCAGATTTTGCTGAAGACAACCATTGAAATGGTTTTTGAACAATTCTGTCTACAAGAGAAATTCCATCTCCCGCCTTTGTCACAATTGCACTGGATTGCGTCGTTACCAAAAAGACTGACACTACTAATACAAGGACAAAAAGAACGATAATATACTTAGATTTTTTAAAACGGTTCATATCTTACCTTTTTTATTCTCTGTTTTACTTTAGGATTTTAATAAAAATAGGATTACGCCCAATAGACATACAAAGAAAAGGGCTAGACTATCTTTATTCATCCAATTCAACTGTCGATACTGACTACGTCCATGACCACCCTGATAACCTCTAGCCTCCATAGCAGTAGCCAAAGAGTCCGCTCTTTTCAAACTCGTAGCAAATAAAGGAATCAAAATAGGAATCATAGCCTTTACCTTCTGAACAATATTTCCTTCTCCAAAATCAACTCCACGCGCCTTTTGGGCATTCATAATTCGAATGGTATCATCCATCAAGGTTGGTACAAAACGCAAACTCATAGAGAGCATAAGCCCAATCTCATGAACTGGAACCTTAAATCTTTTTAACGGCCCCAACAAGGATTCAACTGCCGTCGCTAAACTAAGAGGCATGGTCGTCAAGGTTAGCAGGGTTGAGAAAAAAATAATCAACACAAAGCGACAACAAATAATTCCCGCCTGCTCTAAACCATGACTAGTAACTTTAAGAAAGCCCACTTCATACAAAACTTCCCCACCCGAAATGAAGAACAATTGGAAAAGAGTTGTAAAAGCGATCAGAAAAAACATAGACCGCAAGCCTTTTATAAAAAAAGACAAGGGAACTTCTGATAAAAATACAAATATGCCTGTTACAATGAAAAGTATGAGATTAGTTATCGGATTATTGGCCCAAAAAATGATGATAATCAATAAAATCATAGCTACTAGCTTACTACGAGGATCCAGACGATGAATAATCGAATCTCCTGGTATGTAGCGACCTAAAATCATGTTATCCATTGATGAACTCCTTAAATTCCTCTATCGTTATCGGCAATTGTTTAAAAGAAACTCCACGATCAGCTAGTCTCTGAGAAAATCTAGTAATTTTAGGAACACCCAATTGGATTTTTTCCATAAATTCAAGATTCTGGAAAACAAGACTTGGCTTCCCACTCTTAACTAACTTTCCTTTTTCCATCACATAAACTTGGTCAGCAAATTCTGCTACATCATCCATAAGGTGAGTCACCAAAACAATCGTGATACCATCCTGATGAAGCTTTTTAAACAAGTTCATCAACTCTTTTCGACCAATTGGATCTAAACCAGCTGTTGGCTCATCTAAGACCAAAATGCTTGGCTCCATTGCCAAAATCCCAGCAATAGCAACCCGTCTCATTTGTCCCCCTGAGAGTTCAAACGGGCTTCGTTCAAAGAGTGATTCATTGATTCCTACTAAAGCTAATTTTTCACGTGCAATAGCCTCGGCATCTTCTACAGAAACTCCAAAATTTTGAGGACCAAAAGCCACATCTTTTAAAACTGTTTCCTCAAAAATTTGATTTTCAGCAAACTGAAAAACCAATCCTACTTGCTTGCGAATTTGACGAATTTGCTTATTAACGGATGTTGGTGTAATTAATGTATCAAAGACACGAACACTTCCCTTTGTAGGAACCAACAAACCATTCAAAAGTTGTAAAATAGTAGATTTTCCACTACCTGTATGCCCAATAATGGCCGTATAGGAACCATCTTCTATGGTCAGACTCACATCTGACAAGGCTGCTGAGGCAAAGGGTGTTCCTTCCTGATACGTATAACTAACATTGTCTAGAATAATTCCCATAAAGCCTCCTCGAGCTCCTCTTCAGTCAGGTAATGCTCTGGCAATTTTAAGCCACTATCACGCAGTGATTGTTTTAATTGGTTTACAAAGGGTTGGTCTAAGCCAATTTGATCTAGATCCGCTCTAGAAAATAATTCTCTAGGGCTACTAGTTGATTCGATTTTCCCTTTTTTCATCACCAAAACCCGGTCACTCATGGCCACCTCGTCCAAATCATGTGTTATGGAAATCACAGTTATCTGATGATTTCGACGAATTTCCTGCACAATTTTAATTAACTCTAGCCGTCCCTCTGGGTCCAACATGCTTGTAGCCTCATCCAAAATTAAAATGTCTGGTCGCAGAGCAACAACTCCTGCGATAGCCACTCTCTGTTTTTGGCCACCTGACAAACGAGCAGGTTCTTTTTTAGAAAATCCAGCCATCCCAACTAAGGATAAGGCTTCTGTAACTCTACGCTTCATCTCCTCAAGCGGGATTCCTTGATTTTCCAGTCCAAAAGCAACATCATCTTCCACAGTTGCTCCTACAAATTGGTTGTCAGGATTTTGAAAGACCATGCCAATTTTTCGGCGTTTGTCCCAGACGTTTTCTTCCGTCAAAAGATCACCGTCTATCCAAATTTCTCCAGATTCCGCTTCTAGCAAACCGTCAATCAAGCGAACAGTTGTTGATTTTCCACTACCATTATGACCAACGATAGACAGCCACTCTCCACGTTTCACGTGAAACGTAATATTATGAACATCGTAATGTTCTTGATCTGCCTGATAGCGAAAAGACAGGTCTTTTATCTCAATAATCGATTCCATATCTAGCGAAAGGTTCCTTTAAACAAATACGCACTTCCCTTGAAGTAATCATAACCAGAATAAACTGTGAAGAACAAGGCAATATAAAGAGTTATCTGACCAAGCACATTCCAGTGAAGCAACAAGAAGATAATCGCAAACATCTGACTAAATGTCTTGATTTTCCCAGGCATTGCAGCAGCTAGAACAGTCCCGCCTGTTTCAACTAAGAGCAGGCGCAACCCGGTAACTGCAAGTTCACGACAAATAATAACTGCTACCACCCAGGCTGGTGCCATATTTAGACCAACTAGCATAATAAAGGCTGACATAACTAACAACTTATCTGCCATTGGATCTGCAAACTTTCCAAAATTGCTAACTACTTGCCATTTTCTAGCTAAATACCCATCCAAATAGTCTGTGATGCTAGCAATAGCAAAAATAACTGCTGCCGTTGTATGTAATACTGGAGACGGTCCAAATGATAGAAGAAGAACAAAAATGGGAATAAATAAAATTCTACCAATCGTAAGTATGTTAGGAATATTCTCTTTTTTCATATTATCCTTCCTTAATTTGAACTCAGTGTCAGTGTAATCCAGCCAGTTTCCCCAGCCAATTTTGAAGTATCAATTTCCTGATTATCGACTTTCACTGTTACTCCTTTAACAACTCCCAATGTAATTGTTACTGGAGAGCCTTTAGAAATGGTTGTTTTAGCTGCTTTATTATTAGGTTCAAGAGTCACTCCTCCTGCTAAATCAGTATCCGAAACACTAATCCAGCTTGTTGCATCTGTAACAGATAATTGAAGCTCCGCAGAATCTTTAGATGTCTTATATTCCACTGATAAAGCATCTCCCTGACCTGAAACAGTCAAAGTAGTTGCCTCACTCGAACTTGATGAACTAGTAGCTTGACTACTACTTGATGCTAAAATACTAGAGCTACTTTTTGAACTCACAACACTATAAGTTGCCGCAGAAGACGCAGTTGGTTGTGTTTGAATGTAGTTCCACACATAGTAGGTTACAAAAATTAAAATTGATAAAGACAAGAGAATAAAATAAAATAGCGGGAGAAATGAATTCTTCTTGCGATTAGAACGTCTACGTCCGGAAAGCTCAATCTCATCAACATCTACCTCTTCATAAGTAATCATACTACCTGAATCATAGGCATCTAGAACAATATGTTCATCTAATTCAACTGCCCAAGCATATTTTCTCAAAAAAGATCGAGCATAAAAAGTACTTGGTAGTTTGTCAAAATCATCTGTTTCCAGTGCCTCCAACAAATCCAGCTGAATATCCGTCTTTCTGTGTAATTCCTCCAAGCTCAGTCCTTGGTTAATTCTCGCAAGGCGTAAGACTTCGCCAATTGTTTTTTTTCTCATACTTAACATTCCTTCTTTCTAGTGTATTTTTTAGCGATTATATCGGGAAAATTGTACAATCAACCATGTCGCTATTATCTATCAAATCATGTCCTGCTTCTAGAACATCCTCAAGAGTAATTTCCTGCAAAAGTTTAGGAAGGTCAAACAGGGTCGAGCCTATCTTAGTTGGATGATACTGAGTAGCAATATATTCTAGGGAATCCATGCTATGAAGAAATTCTCCATACATCTCAGTTTTTACAATATCCAAGTGATCCTCAGTCACATCCTCATCTTTCATAAAATTACGAATAGCTTTACGAAATTGATGAGAAAGTGCCACAGGTTCCTTTGTATCCATTGTTAATATCACAAAATGGAAACGATGATCCACTTCTATTTCTAGAGACAAGGAAGCATCCAGTTTACCAGACTCATATAATCTTTGAAATCTTTGTGAAGTCCAACCAAACATCATTGTAAACAACAATTTCAATAAAAGATGATAACGATATTGATCTCGATTTCCGATTTCTTTATTTCCTCTAATGCCGATCGCTAATTTTGGAGAAGCCACGTCCATTCGTATACTTTCAGTAGTCTTTACAGGATGTAAAGGTATTTGTTCTCTTTTAAACTCATGTTTTTTCTCTTGCGGATAAGATTTCTTAGCAAAATAATCTTCAAGAAGTTCAAGTTTAAAATTACCGACCAAAAAGATATTACTATTGACAGGTCTGTAAAACTCTTTAAAGTTCTCTTTCAAATCCTCCAGACAAATAGCATCAATGGAGTTTTCACTACCGACAATATCTGAAGCTAAAGGACTTTCTGGATAGAGATTTGCCAGAGTATTGAAAAATAGACAAGAATCTGGATCATCCTGATACATCTCTCTTTCTTGCTGAATGATATCTTTTTCGCGCTCCACTGATTCTTCAGTCATATTGAAGGTAGTGACAAGTTCTTCAAGTAAATCTAAGCACTCTAGAACATTTTCGGAAGTCGAGAAAGATAGCTAGTATTTGTAAAGCTCGTAAAGGCATTACTTTCAGCCCCTAGCTCTGTAAAAGCTGCCATAACATCTCCAGAATCTTCTCTTTCAAAAAGCTTATGTTCTAAGAAATGAGCGATCCCTTGAGGATATTGTTGTAAACCCTTATCATCTACTGTAAACCTTGTGTCAACAGAACCGACTTGGACACTCACAACTCCATAAACCTCGTTAAAGTCCTTTTTAGGTAGTAAAGTAACTGTCAAACCATTTTCTAAGCTATTTTGATACAAAGTTTCTTTTACAGCAGGATAATATTTCTTTTGAAAAGTAGGTCTGGTCATTCTGCTCCTTCCATAAAATAAATAGCCTGCAACTTAAAACTGTTTGCTGCTTCACAAATTGCTTCTCTATCAACTTGTTCGAGTTTATCGATTAAAGTTTTTGTATCAAGATTTGCTTTTCCAAAAAAGGTTGACAGATAATATTTATCGACAATAGAATCTTGATTATCCTGAGCTAGTAGTAAGGATCGACGAATCATTTGTTTAGTCTGATCAATTTCCTTATCTGTAAACTTGCCATTTTTTATGTCAAGCAACTGATGATTCATCAATTTTCTTACTTTATTTCGATTTTGCCGATCAATTCCAGCAAACAATCGTAAAAATCCACTAAAGAGATCCAAGTGACTTGACACCGTATAGGCCAGTCCTTCTTTTTCTCGCACTTGGGTAAACAGTTTCGAATGAGGAAAGGCTCCTAAAAGACCATTGACAAGAAGCACTGCCATCTGCTCTTCATCACCATATACCACTGGACTATGGTAGCCCATCTCTAAAACAGACTGTCCCAATCTCTTTCTAACAATACCTTCTTTAAGAATATTAGAATAGGGTTGCTGGTATTGAATGTTTACAGATGATTTACGACCTGTTAACGATAATTTTTTCAAATACTCTAAAACTTCAATTTCATTAAAATCTCCTAAGAAGAAAATATCTATTTGATCTTCTTTCATCATTTTTTGAAAACTTGAAAAACAAGTTTTAGAAGTCTCTTCTGAAATTCTAGAAATCAAATCTTTAGGAACTAACTGCATTGATTCTTCTTGGAAAAACAATTGATCTAATTCTTTATGAGCAAAAAAGAAGGGATCTTCTAACTCTGACTCTAGTCTTGATAAGACTTGTTTTTTCTCAATTTCAAAGGTTTTATTTTCAAATCCAACATCATCAATCAATGGAAAGAATAGGACCTGATTTAACAATTCTAAAATTTGCGAAGTTAAAATATTTTTTTTACTTAAAAACTCATCACGCACATAGGTAATGCTCAAATCCACAAGATGACTTTGTCCTCTTCGGTAGGCGTGCGCTGACAAATCAGTCCCATACAAGGTTGCTAAATGTTTTCGAAACAGTTGAGCAGTCGGATAACTTTGGTTGGCAGTTTCAAGCATACTAGCACTTAACATGCGACTTGAAATTGAATCCAAAGACAATGGAGCTGTGAAACGCACAGTAATTTTATTAGTTTTAAATTTTTTTGATTGGATAAAATGCACTGCAATTCCAGGTACTAACTCCATCTCTTACCTCCTTTTACATAGAGTTCTATTATACCATGAAAAGAGAAAATTTTCTTGTTCTCTTTATCTCTTTTAGAATTAAAATCGCTTTCATTTCTAACGAATTTACCTCTGCCATTTCAAGGTAAAATATGGTATAATACCAAAGATTGAGGTGAACTATGGAATACAAATTATTTGAAGAATTTATCACTCTCCAAGCTCTCTTGAAAGAACTTGGTATTATACACAGTGGCGGAGCTATTAAATCCTTTTTATCTGAGCACCATGTCTACTTTAATGGGGAATTGGAAAATCGTCGTGGGAAAAAAGTAAGAATCGGAGACTCTATCGACATTCCTGACATGAAAATCCAAATCATTCTGACGCAACCGAGCTTAGAAGAACAGGAAGAGTATCTTCAAGAAAAACTTGAGAAAGAACGTGTGGCTAAACTTGTCAAAGAAATGAATAAGACGGTCAAAAAAAATCCAACAAAAAAGACCCAGAAAGCTGAAACAAAAACTGCACCACGTTTCCCAGGTAGATAAGTATGTGGCTAAAAAACTTATCCATCAAGCAATTTCGAAACTATCAGGATACTGAAATTGAATTTAATCCTAAATTGAATGTATTTGTTGGTCGAAATGCACAAGGTAAAACCAATCTTCTGGAGAGTATTTACTTTTTAGCTTTAACTAGAAGTCATCGGACAAAGACAGACAAGAATTTAATTCAATTTGAAGAAGATCAACTTCAAGTTTCTGGAATTCTTCAAAAACGAACGGCTACTGTTCCACTTGAGATTGACTTAACACCAAAAGGTCGGATTACTAAAGTCAATCACTTAAAGCAAGCTCGGCTATCTGACTATATTGGACACATGAATGTTGTCCTATTTGCACCCGAAGATTTACAACTCGTCAAAGGAGCACCAGCTATCCGACGTAAGTTTATAGATATGGAACTAGGACAGATTAAACCAATTTACTTGTCAGACTTGTCAAGCTACAATCATGTGCTCAAACAAAGAAATACCTACTTAAAGTCAGCCAATCATATCGACGAAACATTTTTATCTGTTCTGGATGACCAGCTAGTAGACTATGGTTGTCGAGTGATGGTCCACAGAGAAGAATTTATCAAAAAAATGGAGTCTCTTGGTCGTGAAAAGCACTTTGATATCTCAGACCAATTGGAAGAGTTGTCAATACGTTATCAACCATCTGTAAACTTCACTGACAAGGAACACCTAGCAGAATCTTTCTATGCAGCTCTTCAAAAAGTAGAGCAAGAGATTTATATAAAAAGAATACTGGAGTTGGTCCTCATCGAGATGATATGATTTTCTTAATCAACGGTATAGAAGCAGGTTTTGGCAGTCAAGGACAGCATCGTAGCCTTGTCCTCTCTATCAAACTAGCTGAAATTGAATTGATGGAGAGTATCACTAAAGAGTCTCCCATTCTTTTGCTTGACGATGTTATGAGTGAACTTGACAATACTCGTCAACTTAAATTATTAGAGACTATATCTCAAAACATTCAAACCTTTATTACGACAACTAGTTTAGAGCATCTTCAGAACTTACCTGATAATCTCAGTGTATTTACAGTAAAAGATGGTCAATTGTCTGTAAAATAATATTTACAATATTGTAAACAAACAAAAATCTCCTGTTTTACAGGAGATTTTTTATTACATTGAGTAGTTTGGTGCTTCATTTGTGATTTGCACATCGTGTGGATGGCTTTCTTTTAGACCGGCACCTGACATTTCGATAAATTGAGCATTGTCATGCAATTCTTTAAGGTTAGCTGCACCACAGTAACCCATACCAGATCGGATACCACCAATCATTTGGAATACGATATCAGCTGCTGCTCCTTTATATGCAACACGTCCTTCAATTCCTTCTGGAACAAGTTTGTTTGCTTCATTGACAGAGCCTTGGAAGTAGCGGTCGCTTGAACTTTCTTCATTGCAGCGATTGAACCCATACCACGGTATGTCTTGAACTTACGTCCTTGGAAGATTTCAGTTTCTCCTGGAGCTTCATCTGTTCCTGCAAACATTGATCCAAGCATTACTGCATTTCCACCAGCAGCAAGGGCTTTAACAATATCTCCAGAATACTTGATTCCACCATCAGCAATGATTGTTTTGCCATATTCACGCGCAACTGCTGCCGCATCATAGATAGCTGTAACTTGTGGAACTCCGACACCTGCGATAACACGAGTTGTACAGATTGAACCTGGCCCAATACCAACTTTAACAACGTCAACTCCTGCATCATAAAGGGCACGTGCTCCTTCAGCAGTAGCGATGTTCCCAGCAATCAGTGTACGGTCTGGGAAATGGGCACGGATTTCAGCGATTTTACGAAGAACACCCGCTGAGTGACCATGAGCAGTATCGATAACAATGGCATCAGCCCCTGCTTCAAAGAGGGCTTCTGCACGTTCAAATGTATCAGAAGTAACACCTACCGCACCAGCAACAAGAAGGCGACCAAATTCATCTTTTGCAGCATTTGGAAATTCAATTACTTTTTCAATATCTTTGATTGTGATCAAGCCAGAAAGACGACCTTTTTCATCAACCAGTGGAAGTTTTTCAATACGGTGTTCTTGAAGAATGCTCTCAGCAGTTTTTAAGTCTGTACCAACCGGAGCAGTAACCAAGTTTTCGCTGGTCATGTGTTTTGAAATTGGTTGGTTGTAGTCAGAAATAAAACGAAGGTCTCGGTTAGTCAAAATACCGATTAACTTACGGTTTTCGAGAGTTTCAACGACAGGTACACCACTAATGCGGTAACGACCCATGAGTTCGTCTGCTTCTGCAATTGTATGCTCTGGAGTCAAGAAGAATGGATCAATGATAACACCATTTTCAGAACGTTTTACCTTACGAACTTCATCTGCCTGCTGTTCAATAGACATGTTTTTATGGATAACACCAAGACCACCTGCACGCGCAATAGCAATGGCCATTTGGCTTTCTGTTACAGTATCCATCGCAGCTGTAATAATTGGGATATTTAAAGTCAGATTATCAGCCAATTTCGTTGTTAAATCCGCATCATTAGGCAACACATGGCTCTCTGCTGGAATAAGCAATACATCATCAAAGGTAAAACCTTTTTTCAAAAATTTAGTGTCCCAATTAGACATTGAAGTTTCCTCTTTTCTTTCTTTTTGAGCTTGACGCTTTTTGTATTGTATCTATCATACCATTCTATGAAAATTTGTCAATTATATTGATAATAGATAATATAAAAAAAACTATCCCTTTAATTTTAAAGAAGAGATAGTTTTATAGTTCGTATTTTATCGATTAATGAAAGTAATTTAGCCCCATTGCTGCCTTTACTTCTGATAGCGTTTGACCAGCAACTTCTCGAGCTTGTTCACTACCTTTTTGGAGCATATTATAAACCTCACCCATATCTTTAGCATATTCTAGGCGACGTTCACGGATTGGAGCAAGTTCACGTTCTAGGATTTCAAGTAGATAACGTTTGGTCTTAACATCACCAAGGCCTCCACGTTGATAATGTTCCTTCATTTCAGCAATTTCTTGAGCATCCTCTGGTCGACCGAATACATCCAAGTAATGGAAAACCATATTTCCTTCAATCTTACCTGGATCCTCAACACGAATATGGTCTGGATCTGTATACATACTCATTACTTTTTTACGCAAAGTATCTGCATCATCAGCTAGGTAAATTCCATTATTAAGTGATTTCGACATTTTTGGCATTGCCATCTAGACCTGGTAAACGTCCCGCACCTTCATGCTCAGGATAAATTCCTTCTGGTTCTACTAAAACATCACAGTTATAGGCATGGTTGAAAGAACGCACAATTTCACGTGTTTGTTCAATCATCGGCTTTTGATCATTCCCTACTGGAACCAAGTTAGCCTTAAATGCTGTAATATCTGCTGCTTGCGCAACTGGATAAACTAAAAATCCAGTTGGAATACTTTCTCCAAAGCCTTTTTGAGCAATTTCAGTCTTTACGGTTGGATTTCGTTCCAAACGAGCTAATGAAACTAGGTTCATATAGTACATAGACAGCTCTGCCAATTCTGGAATCTGGCTTTGAATGAAAATCGTTGCTTTATTAGGATCTAATCCCACTGCAAGATAGTCCAAGGCAACATTCCCAATAGACTCTACAATTGTTTGTGGATCTTTTGCATGGTCAGTTAAGGCTTGCTGGTCAGCTAAAAAAACGAACATGTCATATTTATCTTCTTCCTGTAACAAGACACGATTTTTTAAGCTACCTACATAGTGTCCGATATGTAATTTCCCAGTTGGACGATCTCCTGTTAAAATAATGGGTTTATTCATCTTATTCTCCTTTGATATGGTCCTTTCAATTATAGCATTTTTTTGATAAAAAGACAGATAATTTTTGAAATCAAACTATGTCTAGGATATCTATCCAATCGTAAAGAAATTGTCAACTTTATTTACAAAAAATTGACAAATAAAAATTTGAATATTTAGGGATTTTCTAGTAGAATTAAAGTATTATATATAATAGGAGAAAAACATTGCTTACAGTATCTGATGTCTCACTACGTTTTAGTGACCGCAAACTTTTTGATGATGTCAACATCAAATTTACAGAAGGAAATACCTATGGTTTGATTGGTGCTAACGGTGCAGGTAAATCAACATTTTTAAAAATCTTAGCTGGTGATATTGAACCGACCACTGGTCATATCTCTCTTGGACCAGACGAACGTCTCTCTGTTCTTCGTCAAAATCACTTTGACTACGAAGATGAGCGTGCTATTGATGTCGTTATCATGGGTAATGAAAAGCTATATAGCATCATGAAAGAAAAAGATGCTATCTATATGAAGGCAGACTTTACTGATGAAGATGGTGTTCGTGCAGCTGAGCTTGAAGGAGAATTTGCTGAACTAGGTGGTTGGGAAGCTGAGAGTGAAGCTTCACAACTCTTGCAAAACTTGAATATCCCTGAAGATCTTCATTACCAAAATATGAGTGAACTCGCAAATGGAGATAAAGTGAAAGTTCTCCTTGCTAAAGCCTTGTTTGGTAAACCAGATGTACTTCTTCTAGACGAGCCAACCAACGGTCTTGATATCCAGTCTATTACTTGGTTAGAAGATTTCTTGATTGACTTTGATAACACTGTTATTGTCGTATCCCACGACCGTCACTTCTTAAATAAAGTATGTACCCACATGGCCGACCTTGACTTTGGAAAAATCAAGCTCTATGTCGGAAACTACGACTTCTGGAAGGAATCTTCTGAGCTTGCTGCTAAATTGCTAGCAGACCGTAATGCTAAGGCAGAAGAAAAAATTAAGCAACTCCAAGAATTCGTTGCTCGATTCTCTGCTAACGCATCTAAATCTAAACAAGCAACTTCACGTAAAAAGATGCTTGACAAGATTGTCTTGGAAGAAATCATTCCATCTAGCCGTAAATACCCATTTATCAATTTTAAAGCCGAACGTGAAATTGGTAATGATCTCTTGACAGTAGAAAATCTATCTGTAAAGATTGACGGTGAAACTATCCTTGACAACATCAGCTTCATCTTGCGTCCAGGTGACAAGACAGCTCTTATCGGACAAAACGATATCCAAACAACTGCCTTAATTCGCGCAATCATGGGCGAAATTGAATATGAGGGGAACTGTCAAGTGGGGAGTTACAACTAGTCGTTCTTACCTACCAAAAGACAACTCCGCTGATTTTGCTGGAAGCGAGTCAATCCTTGACTGGCTCCGTCAATTTGCAAGTAAAGAAGAAGATGACAACACCTTCCTTCGTGGATTCCTTGGTCGTATGCTCTTCTCTGGAGATGAGGTTAACAAGCCTGTAAACGTCTTGTCAGGGGGAGAAAAGGTGCGCGTGATGCTATCAAAACTCATGCTTTTGAAATCAAATGTTCTAGTACTTGACGATCCTACTAATCACTTAGATTTAGAATCTATTTCAAGTTTGAACGATGGATTGAAAAACTTCAAAGAATCTATCATCTTCGCCAGTCACGACCATGAATTCATCCAAACATTGGCTAACCACATTATTGTCCTATCTAAAAACGGTGTAATCGACCGTATCGATGAAACCTATGATGAATTCTTAGAAAATGCTGAAGTACAAGCAAAAGTCAAAGAACTTTGGAAAGACTATATACTTTAAAACTCAGTTGGATTAACCAACTGAGTTTTCTATCATTCTATGAGGTAACATGAAAAAATTTTTCAGAAACTATTGGACCTATTTTATTTCTTTCATCATTCCCCTAGTGATTATGTCCGGAGTCTATCTCTCCCAAGGTATTTACTGGAACAGCGATACTTCACCTTTATTAGGGGATGGATTTCATCAATATGTGATTTTTGATCTTAATCTTCGTAATATTTTACATGGGAGTGATAGTCTATTTTATACTTTTACCAGTGGTCTAGGTCTCAATTTTTATGCCTTGTCCAGTTATTATCTTGGTAGTTTTCTATCACCTCTTGTTTATTTTTTTGATTTATCAAGCATGCCAGACGCAGTTTATCTATCAACCTTGTTGAAATTTGGCTTGATAGGTCTGTCAACCTTTTTTAGCTTGAGTAAAATATTCAAAAATATACCTGCCCCACTCAGATTATCTTTATCTACCTCATATGCATTAATGAGCTTTACAGTTAGTCAACTTGAGATTAAAACCTGGTTAGATGTTTTTATTTTAATCCCCTTAATTTTAACTGGTTTACATCTACTCATAACGGAAAAAAAACGTATTCTATACTTTACAAGTTTGTCAATCTTATTTATCCAAAATTACTATTTTGGTTATATGACTGCCCTGTTTTTGGTAGTTTGGTATTTTTGCCAACTTTCCTGGGATTTTAAAAGTCGCAAGTTCTCTTTCCTTGATTTTTTCCTAACATCCTTACTCGCTGGTTTAACAAGTTTCATCATGACACTCCCAACCTTGTTTGATTTAAGAACTCATGGTGAAAAACTAACCGCTATTACAAAAATAAAAACAGACGCTAGTTGGTACCTAGACATATTTGCTAAACAATTCATTGGTGCTTTCGATACTACTAAATATGGTTCCATCTCTATGATTTTTGTTGGCCTCCTTCCTTTCATCTTAACAATTGTATTCTTTACATTAAAATCAATTAAGTTTCACGTGAAACTATGCTATGCAACTCTACTCATTATCATCATTGCTAGTTTTTATTTAGAAACCTTAGATCTATTTTGGCAAGGAATGCACGCGCCAAATATGTTTCTTCATCGCTATGCGTGGATTTTCTCTACTCTTTTGATTTATATATCTGCGGAAGTTTTTAAATAGATTTAAGGATATTAAATTATGGAATATTTTATTCTCAATAACTTTACTTTTATCTGGCTATCTGGCAACCATTTATTTTAAAAATCATTATTCCTTTTTAACTAAACTAAATATACTCTTAACGCTTGAATTCTTAGTGGTATACTTACTGTTATTATTAGCACTTATTAAAAAACTGATTTCTCTAAAAATCTTTTCAATTCTTATTTTGATCTTTACAGTAAGTGAAGTTAGTTTTAATGCTTCATCTCAACTAAATGGAATTACGAAAGAATGGGGATTTGCTTCTCGTAGTACCTATGATAAAGATATTCCAAGTATGGAAGCTATTTTGGAGTATACCAAACAGCAACCAGATACATTTACACGAACTGAAAAGTTACAAACTCAAACTGGAAACGATAGCATGAAATTTAACTACAATGGCATCTCACAATTTTCATCTGTTCGTAATCGTTCTGCAAGTACAACGTTAGATAAGTTGGGTTTTAAATCTTCAGGTACCAACCTTAATCTTCGTTATGCAAATAATACTATCATTGCAGATAGTTTATTTGGAATCAGCTACAATATTTCTGAAACCTATCCAGATAAATTTGGTTTTCATCCTAGCTATCAAAAAAATAATTTAACCCTTTATAAAAATCAGTTTGCTCTTCCAATTGCTTTTGCTACACAGTCTCTTTATAAAGATGTCACTTTCAATGACCATACTCTTGATAACCAAACTCAATTTTTAAATCAAATTGCTGATTTAAATGAAGAGTACTTTTCTCCAATAAATTATTACAAAGATTCTAGTGATAGTGTAATCAATTTAAACGGAACTTCTACCGAAGATGCAACTATCAGCTACAGCATTGAAGTACCTGATAATAGTCAGGTTTACCTTTCCATGACCAAGATAAATTTTTCAAACGATAAGAAAAAGCAAGTTAACATCATTGTCAATGGTGAAAAAAAATCCTTTACCACAGATAATGTTTTTACATTTTTTAATCTTGGATATGCAGAACATAAACAAACTTTTGATATCCAGGTTCAGTTTCCAGGAAATGCTCAAGTATCATTTGAATCTCCAACTTTCTATCGCTTAGATACTAAGAAATATACGGAGGCTATACGCAAAATAAAAGAAAATCCAGTAGAAGTGAGCTCTTATAAAAATAAAGTCACTGTAAATTATAAGGTAAAGAATGAGACATCGATCTTTTTCACAATTCCTTACGACCGAGGATGGTCTGCTTACCAAAATGGTAAAAAAATACAAATTCAACAGGCACAAACTGGATTTATGAAAATTGATGTTCCTGAAGGTGAAGGAACTATTACCCTTTCCTTTATTCCAAAAGGATTTGTTGCTGGTGCAAGTTGTTCTCTTATAGCCATTATTGTCTTTATTTTTTATGATATTCAAAGAAAAAAATATTCTAGATAAAAACAATCGACCGAATTGGTCGATTGTTTTTAGTCTTCTTCAGCTTTTTTAGGTTGATAGGCTAGCATTCCTAAAGCAACAAAAATCATTACTGTAAAGATAAGGAAAATAATCTGACTATGAATATTACCTGTCATAGAAATGGTTTGTCGTAGACCTGAAACTGAATAACTCATAGGTAACCATGGATTAATAGTTTTAAAGAATTGATTCGTCAAAGCTAAAGGATAAGTTCCTGCACTTGATGCTAATTGAAGGAGTAATAAAATTAAGGAGAAGAAGGCGCCTAGGCGAGAATTCCAGGTTGTCAATGCTGTTACCATCGCCATGAAAGCAAGACTAGTTAAAATAATCAAAGCAAAGGTTTTGAATTCGTGAACTGCAGTCAGTCCGATTAAATGTACTCCACCATAAACTAATACTCCGGCCAAACCAGCAATGATACCGTTAATTTCAAAGCGAGACTTAAACCAAGCCCAGCGACTTTCTGGATGGCGGCCAGAAGGCAATTTAGCAAAAATCATATTAGTTGAAATAGCAGCAACAAAAAGAGCAACTGATATCATATATGGAGCCATGGCAATTCCATTAACTGCTACTTGATCCTTATCAGTTTTTGAAAGACTTAGAGGATCAGCTAGTAAATCTGCATTTGTTGGTTCAGTTGAAGCCTGTTTCAATTGCCCCTCAGCATCTGTCAAACCTTGATTTAATTGACTTGAACCATCACTTAATTTCCAAGTCCTGATTGTAGAATTTCTGATCCTTGAGCAAGTTGATTTGCTCCACTAGCTATTTTTTCAGAACCATTAGATAGTTGATTTGCACCAGAAACTAGCTGGTCTGATTTATCAGCTAATTGTTGAGAGCCCGCTTGTAATTGATTAAATCCAGCGGTTAAATCTAATGTTTTATTATTTACTTGGTTGACACCTGATGCAAGTTTATCAATTCCTGTTGCTAATTCTGGTGCATTCTCTGCTAACTTAGCAGTAGCATCTGTCAATGTTGAAGATTTTTCTGTCAACTGATTAGAACCTTGTAACAACTTATTGAAACTTCCTGTCAAGTTCGAATTTTTCGAACTCAACTGACTTGCTCCGAAAGCTACTTGGTCTACAGATTTTGTATAGTTGTCAATACCAGATGCAAGAGTTTGACTAGCTGGCAATAATTGACCATCAATTGCTGTCTGTACTTGTGTTAATCCACTTGACAAACTTGTCAAGGTGGCAGTAGTAGTTGGCAACAATTGCGCTGAACTTGTTTTTAAGCGACTAAGGCTATTTGCTTGATTATTTACATTCTCTAAAGAATATTGTAACGTTTGAACTGTGGTTAAAATTGTTCGTGCTGACTCACTAGTAGAAGATGATGAATTAGAAACAACAGAAGTTATCTCTGCTTGTTGGTCAGGAGTTAGGCTTTGATAAGCACTAGTAGATTGAACAGCTGACAAAGTAGTTTCTTTTTCAGCTTGATTTGAGTAATGATGTTTTGTGCTGAATTGGCAATGGTTGATAGACTGCTAGAAAACTGAGTTGTTAACTCTGTTATGTCTCCTGTGTCTGACGTTTGAATAGCTTGATTCAATTGCTCTAAACCAGAAACTAATTGATGAATCTGATCTCTTTGTTGGGTTGTCCCATCTAATTGAGTAGAAAGTTCTTGAATACCTTGATTAAGTTGTGTTAATTCTGTACGCAAGGTCTCTGATTGTTTAGAAATCTGATTTGCACCTGATGATAGACTTTGAACTCCATTTGTATAAGTATCAATACCAAGTGAAAATTGATTTAATCCTGAATTTAATTGAGAAACACCACCTGTATAGGCTTGTGTGCCTGAATCAAGTTGAGTCAAACCTGATACCAGTGCCGGTGTCTGTGAATTCAGTTGGTTTAATCCATTGTCGATTTGTGAAATAGCACTGGTATATTGATTTAAACCAGTATTAAAATTACCAAGACCAAGATTTAACTGATTTACACCAGCTATATAGTTTCCTAAACCTGTAGATAATTGATCAGCACCATTAGAAAATGTGAGACTCGATTGAGCTAAGGTTTGAAGATTGGTTGATAAGGTTTGACTCCCATCAGAAAGCTGATTCGAACCATCAGCCAACTGTAAACTTGCATTTGCAGCTTGAGATAAACCAAGTTTTAAATCACCCATCTTCTCAAATAAAGCTTTGGTATAAGATTGAGTAACATTAGTAGCCACAGTCTGTTTAATTTGTGTCATGGCAGAATCACTCATCTTGCTTGCAATAAAACTATGACCACTTGATGTCTGATAGTCAATCGTCATCTGTTCAGGATGATTTGTAAGGATAGAAGAAGCTTTCTCAGAAAGATTACTTGGCAACGTTACAACCATGTAATAATCTCCATCCCGCAGTCCTCTTTCTCCCTCACCTTCATCTACAAAATGAAAATCCAGGCTATTACTATCTTTTAAATTAGACACCATGTCTTCACCAATAGTGAGTTTTTCATCATTATAAGTAGCAGCTTGATCCTTATTAACAATTGCTACAGGTAACTCCGAAAGTTTACCATATGGATCCCACATTGATGATAAGAAAATGATATTGTAAAGAGCTGGAATTAAGGAAATTCCTATCATGACAATGATAAATGTCGGTTTTTTAAAGATTGCTTTCCATTCTTTAAACATATTGTCTCCTTTTTTAAAATAATTTTCTAAATTTTTGATATAATAGATTATACATAAAAAAAATAAAAAGACAAGATAAAAAATATATTTTTAAACATATTGTCTAAAAATGTTCATCTGGAGGGAACATGCAAGAAAGTAATAAACGATTAAAAACCAAGCGTATTATCGAAAATGCCATGGTCGAATTACTGATGGAACAACCTTTCGATCAGATTACAACCGTTAAATTAGCTCAAAAAGCTGGGATTAGTCGCTCGAGTTTCTATACTCATTACAAAGATAAATACGATATGATTGAACATTACCAAAGTAAACTATTTCATACCTTCGAATATATCTTTCAAACACGCTAATCAGAAACGAGATGCTATTCTAGAAGTATTTGAATACTTAGAATCAGAACCGCTTCTAGCAGCTCTTTTATCTGAAAATGGAACCAAGGAAATTCAAAATTTCCTGAGAAACAAGCTTCACATCCTACTAAGTACAGACCTTCAAAAACGTTTTATGCAACTCAAATTAAATGAAGTAGAATTAGAATACAGTAGCGTCTACCTGACAAATGCTCTCTTTGGAGTCTGTCAAACCTGGATTGCTCACGGAAAAAAAGAAAGTCCACAAGAAATCACGGACTTTTTGATGAAAATGTTAGGAGATACGAATTAACAAAAAAAGGAACACGAATCAAGTGTTCCTTTTATCTGACTCCGCCAGTAGGACTCGAACCTACGACATCATGATTAACAGTCATGCGCTACTACCAACTGAGCTATGGCGGATTAAATAGTCCGTACGGGATTCGAACCCGTGTTACCGCCGTGAAAAGGCGGTGTCTTAACCCCTTGACCAACGGACCATCTATCTGTAGCAGATATAACCATTATATCAATTTATCAAAAATTGTCAATTACTTTTTTTGTTTTTTAGCCATTAGCTCTCTCAATTTTTTAGTTTTTAGGCGTGAGATAGGACAACGATGATCTTCATAAAATACAACTTCCATTTTTTTACGATCAATCTCTCTCACATTACCGATATTAACTAAAAATGATTTATGAGACAGATAAAAACGTTGGGTTTCCTTATCTTTTTCCTGAATATCTGTCATTGTTCCATAGAATTCTTTGGCAAAATTCTTACCAACAATTCGTAATTTGTGAGAAGTTCCCGTTGTTTCAATGTATAGAATATCATGATAAGGAATACAAAGATCATTTCCTTTGTAACTATAATCAAAATAATCAACGACTGATTGGTTTTCAAGTAAAGTAGTCTTAGTATAAATCACACAGTCGGCCACTCTATTTTTAAAAACTTGATCACTAGTTTCTTTATCAATGAAATCCAATGCTGAAACTTTGTATTTATAAGTCAAAGTAGCAAACTCAGATCTGCTCGTAATAAAAACAATAATGGCATAAGGATTGCGGTGACGAATGAATTGAGCAACTTCAAATCCCTTTCTCTCAATCCCATTGATATCAATATCTAGAAAATAAAGCTGATTAACTTCATCATGCTCTACATATTCCATAAATTCTCTTACTTTTCCTGTTGTTTTATAGGAGATAGGAATATTCGTTTCCTTAGAAATTTCATTTAGAGTTGTTTCCAACCTTACTTGGTGTTCTATAATATCTTCTAAAATTAATACTTTCATATCAGTTCCCTCTTAAATCTAATCACTTGTTTAAATACATCATTATCAATTTCTGTTTCTAAAATAACATTGTCATATTTTCCTAAAATTTCTTTAACATTATTGAGTCCAAGTCCTCTATGTCTTCCTTTGGTTGAAAATCCTAATTCAAATAAATCTTCGGATTTTACCCTTCTGTTTTTACAAGAGTTTTGGATGACAACCAAGGTTTCAAGATCCAACTTGATGATAGCTACCTCTAGTTTTTTTTGATAGCTATCAACTGCCCCCTCAACAGCATTATTTAGCAGAACACTCATCACGCGCACCAAGTCTAATAATTCCATAGACAAAGGTGTGATGATATCTTTTACCTCTAATGTGTACTCTACATCATTCGTTTTCGCATTAACAATAGATTGAGCAATCAAACTACGAAGTGCTGAATCCTCAATATTGTTCAAATCGAAATAGGTATACTTGTCTGAACGTAATTTTTGATTCGCCTTTACAAGAACTTCACTGTAAACTCTGTCAATTTCTTGTAAATCTTTACTTTCTATCGCCATTCTTAAGCTGACAAGCATTCCTGTATAGTCATGACGAAAACCACGAATTTCATTATATAAGGCAACAATCTCATCCGTGTAAGTTTGTAAATGTTTTTGCTCAAACTTCTTTTGTTCCAATTCAATTTCTTTTTCCATCTGAACTTTGTAAGAATTCATAGAGAAAAAAGTCAAAAGTAGACCAACAAAAACAATGGATGATAAAATACTTCCAAAACTGTTTAAATTGGGAAAAGTACTCACAATATCTGAAATAAATAAGAGGATATGTAATGTGAAGAAAGCAACTAGCACATTTTTTAAAAATGGATAGAGGTAGTCTTTATCAAAATAGCTCATTTCCAAGTGGAAATAAGTAATAATCTTTTTGATTGCAAAATAAGTTAATGATAGAACTACAAAAAAGAAGAGTTCTTCATGCTGTAGTGCTAATTGATCTCCTGTTATAGATGATAAAGTTACAGATATAAATGTATGGCTACTATTATATAGTAATGACAGTAGTATACTGATAAAATCCTGCTTGATACTTATCGTATTTTTTTAAAACTTTTTAGATATGCGTAGAGAAAAATGGGAAATAAAAAAATTTTTCAAATCCTAATCCAGATAAGGAAATAAAATCAAAGCAAAAATTCAGCTAAAAGTTGAAATAAAAAAATAGATAAATTCCAAACCAATATCTTTCTTTTTCTTGCTATCTTACAAATTATTCCATAACTAATTGTTAGAATATATATGAAGAAAAAAAATGTTCCTAATATAACTAAATTCATTATAGCTCCCTATCTTACCACTATTTTATATTATTTTTGAAAAATAATTTTTTTTTATAATATAAGGTAATCTTATATCCCCACCTCTAATTTCCTGCAATTCTTTTTCATTCAATTCTTGGAAATCTTTCATTTGAGCAAAATCTGTATTCTTTTTCATAATATAAACTCCTATAATGTTTTTCTTGTAAATTAACTTACAAAAATATTATATAAAATCTACGATACCTATAGAGAATTATCTCTCAAATGCTCAAATTTTATTCTGAAATGTCAAATTTTTACAAAAAAAGCTGGGATTTTTTCCCAGCTTACGATTTTACACTGATCCCAGCAGGATTCGAACCTGCGACCGTTCGCTTAGAAGGCGAATGCTCTATCCAGCTGAGCTATGAGACCTTACCTATCTATCTTATCAAAAAAAGCTAGCTTAGTCAATCATCTATTTGTGATAGGGTGATCCTTGTTGAATCGAAAATGCTCTATAGATTTGTTCTACTAAGACTAGTCTCATCAGTTGATGAGGAAGCGTTAATTTCCCAAAACTAACAGAGAGATTGGCTCTCTTTTTCACCTCTGGAGAGAGTCCTAAACTCCCACCAATGATAAAAGTGATTGTCGAAAATCCATTAATGGAGGCTCTTTCAAGCTGCTTGCTGAATTCTTCAGAAGAAAAAGTTGTTCCTTCAATAGCTAAAACAACTACAAAATCACGATCTCCTACTTTGGAAAGAATGCGGTTCCCTTCCAACTCCAAAATCTTTTGATTTTCAGATTCGCTAGCCCGATCTGGTGTTTTTTCATCTGACAACTCAATCATTTCTAAATTAGCAAAGCGTGAAATCCTTTTGGAATATTCAGCTATGCCATCTTTGAGATATTTTTCTTTCAGTTTTCCAACTGTTACCACTTTAATTTTCATTCTTCTATTCTAACATATTCACACTCAATTTCACATCTTATTCACAGAGAAGATTTTGAAAAAATTCAATAAATTCACAGGTTTTTGAAAGTTATCCACAAGTTGTGAAAAACTTTCTTTCTTTAAGCTTGGATTAAGCTAGCTATTTTATACTTTCATTGATTAAAAAAACATGGAGGCTTCTATGAAAAACTTACAAACTAGTTCCAAAAAATGGGGACAACTTTTATTAGTCATTCTCATTAGCTTTTTTAGTGGTGTTTTAGGTAGTTTTACGACATTGCAACTAAGTCAAAAACAAAACACTAGTCCAACAAATACCACCACTGTCAGCAAAACAGCTGTAAAAAATGAAAACTCAACTACACAGGCAGTCGATAAAGTTAAAGATGCTGTGGTATCTGTCATTACTTACTCTGCAAACTCCCAAAATAGTTTATTTGGATCTGCAGAAACTGATACAGATACAAATACTGAGCAAGTATCGAGTGAAGGTTCTGGAGTTATTTATAAAAAAGAAGGTAACTTTGCTTATCTCGTAACCAATACTCACGTTATCAGTGGAGCTAAAAAAGTAGATATTCGTTTAGCTGATGGAACCAAAGTTCCAGGTGAAATTGTCGGTTCTGATACTTATTCTGACATTGCAGTTGTAAAAATTGCTGCAGATAAGGTGACTACAGTAGCCGAATTTGGAGATTCTGATCAACTAACAGTCGGAGAGACTGCCATTGCAATCGGAAGCCCTCTAGGTTCTGAGTACGCCAATACCGTTACACAGGGTATCGTGTCTAGTTTGAATAGAAATGTTTCTTTAAAATCTGAAGATGGACAAGCTATCTCTACAAAGGCTATCCAAACAGATACAGCCATCAACCCTGGAAACTCTGGCGGTCCCTTAATCAATATTCAGGGACAAGTAATCGGAATTACATCTAGTAAAATAGCCACAAACGGTGGAACTTCTGTGGAAGGACTTGGATTTGCGATTCCTTCAAACGATGCCATCAATATTATCAATCAATTGGAAAAGAATGGAAAAGTCACTCGACCAGCCTTGGGCATTCAAATGGTCAATCCTTTCAAATCTTAGTAGCAGTGATTTACAAAGATTGAATGTACCATCAAGTGTCACTGCAGGAGTAGTTGTTCGTTCTGTTATAACTAGTATGCCTGCCAATGGACATCTACAACAATATGACGTCATTACAAAAGTAGATGATAAAGCTATTTCTTCAACTACTGAATTACAAAGTGCTCTATATAGTCATTCTATCGGAGATAGCATGACCATTACATATTACCGTAATGGTAAAGAAGAAACAACTACCATTAAATTAGATAAGAGTACTAGTGATTTGGAACAATAGTTTACAGATATGTAAAGTTGCTTTACAGAATATCTAAGTTATGATAATGTAGAATTATGGAAGAATTTAAAATTGTTCAAATAAAGGATATTCAAAAAAATCCCTATCAACCTCGTAAGGAATTTTCAGAAGAAAAAATACAAGAGTTGGCACAATCCATTAAGGAAAACGGCTTGATTCAGCCAATTATCGTTAGAAAATCTCCAGTACTTGGATATGAAATTCTAGCTGGAGAAAGACGGTATCGCGCTTCAATAGCTGCTGGACTTTCAGAAATTCCAGTAATTATTAAGCAACTTTCTGATCAAGATATGATGTTTCATTCCATCATTGAAAATCTCCAACGCGAAAATTTAAATCCTATCGAAGAAGCTAAAGCATACCAGTCCTTAATCGATAAAGGTTTTACTCACACAGAAATTGCTGAAAAAATGGGGAAATCTCGACCTTATATTACAAACCTAGTTCGATTGTTAGGGCTACCTAAACACATCCTGACAGAAGTTGAAAGTGGGAAGCTTTCCCAGGCTCATGCTAGACTCCTCATTCAATTATCAAGCGACAGACAAGATACACTCTTGCATCGCATTCAAACAGAAAATCTTTCAGTTAGACAAGTTGAACAAATACTACAAAAAACTAGGAAGAGTAGCAAAAAAGAAAAAGACCACTTTGTCAAAGAGGAAGAGCAAAAATTGAAAAAAATACTCGGATTAGATGTTCAGATTTGCCTTCAGAAAAAAGATAGCGGTAAAATCTCAATTTCCTTCCATAATCAAGAAGAATACCAACAATTTATTAACAGCCTGAAATAAGGCTGTTATTTTATTATTCTTAACTAACATGGTTATCCACCGATTTATCTTTTTAAAAAGCCTTATATTTCAGATTTCTCCTTAGTTATCCACATCTTGTGGATAAAAACTAAAAACATTGTTAATTGTTTTCCACAAGTTGTGGAAAAATAATCTTATCTATGGTAAAATGATTCTATCAATAAACCTTTAAAATTTTATAGTAAAGGAGGAGAAAATCATTGAAAGAAAAACAATTTTGGAATCGTATTTTAGAACTTGCGCATGATAGGTTGACTCAATCAGTTTATGATTTTTACATCTTAGATGCAACCTTGGTTAAAGTAGAAGATGCCACTGCAACGATTTTCTTACCCCGAGATGAGATGCAGATATTTTGGGAAAGAAATATTAATGGAATCCTTTTAACAGCAGGTTTTGAAATCTATGATACTGAAATAAAGGCGCATTATGTCTTCACGAAAATTGAAGAAACTGCCTCTCAAATATCTATAGAACCTGATTCTATTAATGATTATCAGACAAGTCCGTCCACTATTCCATATTCTGAAACTGGACTCAAGGAAAAGTATACTTTCGATAATTTTGTCCAAGGAAATGGTAATGTTTGGGCTAAGTCCGCAGCTTTAGCAGTTTCTGAAGATCCTGGACTAACTTATAATCCTCTATTTATCTATGGAGGGCCTGGTCTTGGAAAAACCCACCTACTAAATGCCCTTGGTAATGAAATTCTAAAAAAGAGCCCTAATGCGCGTGTTAAATACATACCTGCTGAAAGCTTCATTAATGAATTCCTAGAGCATTTGAGACTCAATGATATGGAAAAATTCAAAAAAACTTATCGTAGTTTAGACCTCCTACTCATTGATGATATTCAATCTCTTAGTGGAAAGAAAGTTCAGACTCAGGAAGAGTTTTTCAATACATTTAACGCCCTTCACAATAATAATAAGCAGATTGTTTTGACAAGCGACCGTAGACCTGAACATTTAGAGAGTCTTCCTGAACGTCTGGTCACGCGCTTCTCGTGGGGATTAACAACAGATATCACACCACCTGATTTTGAAACACGTATTGCGATTTTACAAAGTAAGACTGAACATCTCAATTATCATTTTCAGAATGATACACTCGAATATTTGGCTGGACAATTTGACTCGAATGTGAGAGAGCTAGAGGGTGCACTCAACGATATCAGCCTAATGGCTAAGTCAAAAAGATTAACGATATCACAGTTGACATTGCAGCTGAAGCTATTCGTGCTCGTAAACAAGACGTTAGCAAAATGATCGTGATTCCAATTGATAAAATCCAGACAGAAGTTGGAAACTTCTATGGTGTTAGTGTCAAGGAAATGAAAGGAACTAGACGTGTTCAAAATATTGTTTTAGCCCGTCAAGTTGCCATGTATCTAGCCAGAGAAATGACTGATAATAGCCTTCCTAAGATTGGAAAAGAGTTCGGTGGTAAAGACCACACAACGGTCATTCACGCTCATGGAAAAATCAAATCCATGCTTGAAACAGATGATAATTTACGTATAGAAATTGAAAACATTAAAAAGAAAATTAAATAACTTGTGGATAACTTTTAAAAAAATCTCTTATTTATCCACATCTTTTAAACAAGGCTCTGTCCTTGAGTTTTCTTAATTACAAGTGTTTTTCCACAGATTTCACACGCTCTATTATTACTATTATCCTTCTAATAATAAAAAGAATAAAGGAGAATCCATGATTCATTTTTCAATTAATAAAAACTTATTTTTACAAGCCTTAAATACAACAAAGAGAGCTATTAGCTCAAAGAATGCAATTCCTATTTTATCGACTGTAAAAATTGATGTTACCAATGAAGGAATTACCTTGATTGGATCAAATGGTCAAATCTCAATCGAAAATTTTATCTCGCAAAAAAATGAAAATGCAGGTCTCTTGATTAACTCTTTAGGTTCAGTTCTACTGGAAGCTTCTTTCTTTATCAATGTTGTTTCAAGTCTTCCAGATGTAACACTTGATTTAAAGAGATTGAGCAAAAGCAAATTGTCTTAACTAGTGGAAAATCAGAGATTACCCTTAAAGGAAAAGATAGCGAGCAATATCCACGTATTCAGGAAATTTCTGCAAGCAATCCTTTAGTTCTTGAAACAAAACTTCTTAAAAAGATTATCAATGAAACAGCTTTTGCAGCTAGTACCCAAGAAAGCCGTCCTATTTTGACAGGTGTCCACTTTGTTTTAAGCAACTACAAAGAATTAAAAACAGTTGCGACAGACTCTCACCGTCTTAGTCAGAAAAAGTTGACTCTTGAAAAAAATAGCGATGATTTTGATGTTGTCATCCCAAGTCGTTCGCTACGCGAATTTTCAGCTGTTTTTACGGATGATATCGAAACAGTAGAGATTTTCTTCGCCAATAATCAAATTCTCTTTAGAAGTGAAAATATTAGCTTCTACACACGTCTCTTAGAAGGAAATTATCCAGATACCGATCGATTGATTCCAACAGATTTCAATACAACAGTGACTTTTGATGTTGCTAAACTACGCCAGTCTATGGAACGTGCTCGCCTCTTATCAAGTGCGACACAAAATGGTACTGTTAAATTAGAAATCAAAGAAGGAGTTGTAAGTGCTCATGTTCATTCTCCAGAAGTAGGGAAAGTACATGAAGAAATTGATACTGAAAATGTAAGTGGTGCTGATTTGACAATAAGTTTCAACCCAACTTATTTGATTGAAGCACTGAGAGCTTTGAATAGCGAAAAAGTTACAATCAGTTTTATTTCTGCAGTTCGTCCCTTCACCCTTGTTCCAGCAGACATTGATGAAGATTTCATGCAGCTCATCACGCCAGTTCGTACAAATTAATGGAAAGAGGTTGAGCCTAGCTCACCTCTTTTATGATATAATCAGAAATATGAAAGGAGAGTAGTATGTATCAAGTTGGAAATTTTGTTGAAATGAAAAAACCACATGCTTGTACAATCAAATCTACAGGCAAAAAAGCTAATCGTTGGGAAATTACTCGTGTTGGTGCAGATATCAAAATAAAATGTAGTAATTGTGACCACGTTGTCATGATGAGTCGCTATGATTTTGACAGAAAAATGAGTAAAATTATCGACTAAGAACCTTTAGTTAGAGGGTTAGCAAGTTTTCCCTTTTTGTGTTATAATATTAGGGATTGAAATGTGAACGGAGAATGAGAAACTATGGCTTTAACAGCAGGTATCGTGGGTTTGCCAAACGTCGGTAAATCAACCCTATTTAATGCAATTACAAAAGCAGGAGCAGAGGCTGCAAACTATCCATTTGCAACCATTGATCCAAACGTTGGAATGGTAGAAGTTCCAGATGAACGCCTCCAAAAATTGACGGAAATGATCACTCCTAAAAAGACAGTTCCAACAACCTTTGAATTTACAGATATTGCAGGGATTGTAAAGGGTGCATCAAAAGGAGAAGGACTTGGAAATAAATTCTTAGCTAACATCCGTGAAGTTGATGCCATTGTTCATGTGGTTCGTGCCTTTGATGATGAAAATGTCATGCGTGAGCAAGGTCGTGAAGATGCCTTTGTGGATCCGCTAGCAGATATTGATACTATTAACCTAGAGTTGATTCTTGCTGACTTAGAATCAGTCAATAAACGCTATGCGCGTGTAGAAAAAATGGCGCGTACGCAAAAAGATAAGGAATCAGTTGCAGAATTTAACGTTCTCCAAAAGATTAAACCTGTTCTTGAAGATGGAAAATCAGCTCGTACCATTGAATTTACAGATGAAGAGCAAAAAGTAGTTAAAGGTCTTTTCCTTTTGACCACGAAACCAGTTCTTTATGTAGCTAACGTTGATGAGGATGTGGTTGGAGACCCAGAATCTATCGATTATGTGAAGCAAATTCGTGAATTCGCAGCAACAGAAAATGCAGAGGTAGTAGTCATTTCAGCGCGTGCTGAAGAAGAAATTTCTGAGTTAGACGATGAAGATAAAAAAGAGTTTCTTGAAGCAATTGGTTTGACAGAATCAGGTGTGGACAAGTTGACTCGAGCTGCTTATCACCTACTAGGACTTGGAACTTACTTCACAGCCGGTGAAAAAGAAGTTCGTGCTTGGACCTTTAAACGTGGCATGAAAGCTCCTCAAGCAGCTGGTATCATCCACTCTGATTTCGAAAAAGGTTTTATTCGTGCAGTAACTATGTCTTATGACGATTTGGTAAAATACGGCTCTGAAAAGGCTGTAAAAGAAGCTGGACGCTTGCGTGAAGAAGGAAAAGAATATATCGTTCAAGATGGCGATATTATGGAATTCCGCTTTAACGTTTAATCAATATTTAAAATAATGTCAATTAGGTTGGAAAAAAATTCCAACCCTTTTGACTTTTGAAAGGAAATATAAATGACAAAATTACTTGTAGGATTGGGAAATCCAGGGGATAAATATTTTGAAACTAAACATAATGTTGGTTTTATGTTGATTGACCAACTAGCAAAAAAACAGAATGTATCCTTTACACACGATATAATATTCCAAGCTGAATTAGCTTCATTTTTCCTTAATGGTGAAAAAATTTATCTAGTGAAACCAACAACTTTTATGAATGAAAGTGGGAAAGCAGTTCATGCTTTATTAACCTACTATGGTTTAGATATTGAAGATTTACTGATTATTTACGATGATCTTGACATGGAAGTAGGAAAAATTCGACTTCGCGCTAAAGGATCAGCTGGCGGTCATAATGGTATCAAGTCAATTATCCAACATATTGGTACACAGGTTTTCAATCGTGTAAAGATTGGTATAGGTAGACCAAAAAAAGGAATGTCTGTTGTTCACCATGTTTTGAGTAAGTTTGATCAAGAAGATTATATTGGTATTTTACAATCTATTGACAAGGTTGACGATGCTGTAAATTATTATTTACAAGAAAAAAACTTTGAAAAGACGATGCAGAAATATAATGGGTAAGGAAATGGCATTAATCGATTTCTTTTTAGAGAATAAACAAATTCTATCTTGGCATGAGAACCTACCACAGAAACAAAGACAATTATTGCTAGGTCTTTCTGGCTCAGCAAAATCTTTAGCGATTGCTAGTAGTCTGAAGAGTCAGGATAAGGTTTTAGTGATGACTTCTACATATGGAGAGGCTGAGCGTCTGGTCAATGATCTAATCTCTATACTAGGTTCGGATCTGGTTTATCCATTTCTAGTAGATGATTCACCAATGGTCGAATTTTTGGTATCATCTCAGGAAAAGATTTTTTCTAGGGTTGAAGCTTTGCGTTTTCTAAGAGATAAGTCTCAAAAAGGGATTTTAGTTTGTAACGTCGCAGCTAGTCGTGTATTCTTACAAAATCCTAAAGTTTTTGATGATAATATCTTAGAACTTCAAGTGGGCCAGGAATGCGAACAAAGAGAATTAAAAAATCACTTAATTTCTCTTGGTTATAAGAAAGTTACACAAGTTCAAAGTCAGGGAGAATTTAGCCTTCGTGGAGATATTCTAGATATCTTTGAAACCTCACAAGTATCTCCTTACCGAATAGAATTTTTTGGTGATGAGATTGATGGCATTAGAGAATTTGATACTGAAACTCAATTATCAAAAGATAGTAAAACTCAAGTACTAATCTATCCAGCAAGTGATATTTTACTAACTTTTGAAGATTATCAGCGTGGCCAGAAATTTTTAGAACATGAGATTGATAAGGCACTTTCTCCAACTTTAAAGTCTTACTTAGAAGAAGTTTTTAGTTGCACGAAAGAGCAAGTTCTTCATGCTGATATTCGTAAGTTTTTATCTAACTTTTATAAAAAACAGTGGACACTGATAGATTATTTGAATCAAGTGCCCATTATCTTTGATGATTTTCAAAAAATCATGAATCAGTACGATGCTTTTGATAAGGAAACTGCTAGTTACTTTACAGAAGATTTACACAATGGTAAAACGGTGTCAAGTTTACAATATTTTGCTGATGTAGAAAGTCAATTCAAAAAATATTTACCAGCTAGTTTCTTTTCAAATTTTCAAAAAGGGCTTGGAAATCTAAAATTTGATCATCTGTATCAATTCAATCAGTATCCTATGCAGGAGTTCTTTAATCAGTTTTCTTTTCTGAAAGAAGAAATTGAACGTTATAAAAAATTGAAGTATACGATTGTTCTTCAATCAAGTACCAAAACTGAACTAAAGAAACTGTCAACGATTCTTGATGAATATTATATTAAAGTTGATAATAGTAATGAAAGTGAAATCTGTAAAGGAACTGTCAATCTTGTTGAAGGAAATCTTCGTCATGGATTTCATTTTGTAGATGAGAATCTTGTATTTATCACTGAATATGAAATTTTTAAAAAGAAGATTAAACGCAAGTATCGCAGACAAAATATTAGCAATGCTGAACGATTAAAGGATTATAGTGAACTCCAAAAAGGAGACTATGTTGTTCATCAAATTCATGGTATTGGCCAATATTTAGGAATCGAAACAATTGAAATAAAAGGAATTCATCGAGACTACGTAAGTGTCCAATACCAAAATGGAGATCGTATTTCTATCCCTGTAGAGCAGATACAGACTCTTTCTAAGTATGTTTCTAGTGACGGTAAGGCTCCAAAGTTAAACAAGTTAAACGATGGACGTTTTAAAAAAGCTAAGCAAAAAGTTAAAAATCAAGTTGAAGACATCGCAGATGACTTAATTAAGTTATATGCAGAGAGGAGTCAACTTGAAGGTTTTGCATTTTCAAAAGATGATGAAGATCAAGTTGCTTTTGATGAGGCTTTTCCTTATGTTGAAACTGAGGACCAACTTCGAAGTATAGATGAAATTAAAAAGGATATGCAGGCTCCTCAACCGATGGACCGACTATTAGTTGGAGATGTTGGTTTTGGTAAGACAGAAGTTGCTATGCGAGCTGCATTTAAGGCTGTCAATGATCATAAACAGGTTGTCGTTTTAGTGCCAACAACCGTTCTTGCTCAGCAACATTACAGTAATTTCAAGGAAAGATTTGAACAATTTGCTGTCAACGTAGATGTTTTGAGTCGTTTCAGAAGTAAAAAAGAACAGACTGAAACACTTGAGAAGTTAAAAAAAGGTCAAGTAGACATCTTGATAGGGACCCATCGAGTCTTGTCTAAAGATGTTGAGTTTGCTGATTTGGGGTTGATGATTATTGATGAAGAGCAACGTTTTGGTGTTAAGCATAAGGAAGCTCTCAAGGAATTAAAAAAGAAGGTTGATGTCTTAACCTTGACAGCGACACCAATTCCTCGAACTCTTCATATGTCTATGCTAGGTATTCGAGATTTATCAGTCATAGAGACTCCTCCAACCAATCGATATCCTGTTCAAACCTACGTACTTGAACAGAATGATCGTGTCATTCGTGATGCTGTATTGAGAGAAATGGATCGTGGTGGTCAAGTTTACTATCTTTACAACAAAGTTGACACGATTGAAAAGAAGGTTTCAGAGTTACAAGAACTTATTCCAGAGGCTTCTATTGGTTTTGTTCATGGTCAAATGAGTGAAATTCGTTTGGAAAATACGCTACTTGATTTTATTGAAGGTGAATATGATCTTTTAGTAACCACAACAATCATTGAAACAGGGGTAGACATTCCAAATGCCAATACCTTGTTTATAGAAAATGCAGACCACATGGGATTGTCAACTTTGTATCAACTTAGAGGTCGAGTTGGTCGAAGTAATCGAATTGCCTATGCCTATCTTATGTATCGACCTGACAAATCTTTGACAGAAGTTTCAGAAAAGAGATTAGAAGCTATCAAGGGATTTACCGAATTGGGTTCTGGTTTCAAAATCGCTATGCGCGATTTATCCATTCGTGGAGCGGGTAATCTTTTAGGTAGTTCGCAGTCAGGTTTTATTGATTCTGTTGGTTTTGAGTTGTATTCTCAGTTGCTGGAAGAAGCGATAGCTAAGAAAAACGGAACTGATAAAAAACGTGAAAAAGGAAATGCTGAATTACTTCTGCAAATTGATGCCTATCTCCCAGATGAGTATATTTCAGATGAACGACATAAAATTGAAATTTACAAGAGAATTCGTCAGATTGACAATCGTGTCAATTATGAAGAATTACAAGATGAGTTGATCGATCGTTTTGGAGAATATCCAGATGTAGTTGCCTATCTCTTAGAAATTGGATTAGCTAAAGCATATCTTGATAAAGCATTTGTTAATCGAGTTGAAAGAAAAAATAATAAACTTGTCATTCAATTTGAAAAAATTTCGCAACAATTATTTTTAACACAAGATTATTTCCAGGCTCTTTCTCAGACAAGTTTGAAGGCTAATATTTCAGAAAATCAAGGTTTGATAGAAGTTGTATTTGATATTCGAAATAAAAAAGATTATGAAATTTTAGAAGGATTGTTGACTTTTGCTGAATCCCTAGTGGCCATAAAAAATGCAAAAGAGTCAAATTAGGTATGACATTTTTCTTCTATAAAAGGGAGAAAAATGGTACAATAATAATTTGAGGTAATAAAGATGAGATTAGATAAATATTTAAAAGTATCAAGAATTATTAAGCGCCGTACAGTGGCTAAAGAAGTTGCAGATAAGGGACGTATCAAGGTAAATGGTATTCTTGCTAAGAGCTCTACAGATTTAAAAATCAACGACCAAGTCGAAATTCGTTTCGGAAATAAGTTGTTGCTTGTAAAAGTGTTAGAAATGAAAGATAGCACTAAAAAAGAAGATGCCGCAGGTATGTATGAAATTATCAGCGAAACAAGGGTAGAAAACGATGTATAAAAAAATAGTCCAAATGAATAATTCTTTTATTCAAAATGAACATCAGCGTCGTAAATACTTGATGGAAGAACGACAAAGACGAAATCGTTTTATGGGTTGGGTGTTGATTTTGATTATATTGTTGTTTATCCTACCAAGCTATAATTTGACTCAAAGTTATCAGCAACTACTCGAACGTCGCCAACAGTTAGCTGATTTGAAAAAGCAGTATCAAGAATTGAGCGATGAAAAAGATAAAGAATCAAATCTTGCAACAAAACTAAAGGACGAAACTTACGCAGCTAAATATTTGCGTGCTAAATATTATTATTCAAAATCATGGGAGGAAGTATACACCATCCCGGACTTGCTTCCTAGGTAATAGAATATGGAAAATTTATTAGATATTGTTGAACAATTTTTAAGTCAATCAGATGAAAAATTAGAAGAGTTAGCTCAAAAAAATCATCTGTTACGACTTCAGGAAGAAGAGGAAAAGAAGAATGCGTAAATTTTTAGTGATATTACTACTTCCTATTTTCTTTAAAAGTGTCCAGGTAGTAAGCACTGAGAATCCAGTCATCATTCCAAATCAAGAAATTTATTCCTTAACTCATGCTACATATCATTTTTATTATCAAGATATAATTGAATCCCCTAAGTTTTATGGTGAAACGTCCATTTATGCTTCAGATGATTTGATAAAAGAGTCAGGGAAAGTTACAGCAGAAACAACATTAACTATTCTAGAATGGCGGTTAAATGGACAAGGTCAGCCTGTCTTTAAATTATCTAATAATCAGTTTGTTGCTGCAGATAGAAGACTTCTATATGATGGATCAAAAGTAAATTCTCTATCCCAAAAAGTATGGTTAGAACCTGGATTTTCCATTTACAATAGTCCCTATGATCAAATAGAAAAAGCAGCTACTTTAGTCCCTTATCAAGAGGTTGAAGTGGATATGTCAGTGTTTGCTGAAGGTCGGGAATTCTTACATATCAAACAAATTGGTTGGGTTTCTAATGATTCTATTTCTCAATATGATAATCGTATCCAGAAAGTACAAGAGTTATTGTCTGAAAATTATCAAAATGAACAGTTTTCTATTTATGTTAAACAATTGAGTACAGGTAAGGAAGCTGGGATTAATGAAAATCAGAAAATGTATGCTGCAAGTGTTATGAAGCTGCCCTATCTTTATTATATTCAAGAAAAAATCAATCAAGGTGATTACCAACTTGACACGAAACTGAAGTATGTTTCCGAAGTGAATGATTTCTCAGGTTCTTATAAGCCTGAAGGTAGTGGAAGTCTTCCTAAAACAGCAGACAACAAAGAATACACCATCAAAGATTTGATATCAAAAACAGCGAAAGAATCTGATAATGTAGCCCACAACATTCTTGGATATTATGTTACAAATAAATCAGATGAAGCCTTTAAAAAAGAGATGGCTAGAATTTCAGGTGAAGAGTGGGATGTAACAGATAAGTTAGCATCGGCTAAAATGGCAGGTCAGGTTATGGAGGCTATCTATAATCAAAATGGTTATGTTTTAGAATCTCTATCGCAAACAGCGTTTGACAATCAGCGGATTGCAAAAGATATTTCTGTGAGTGTAGCCCATAAAATTGGTGATGCAGACGAATACAAGCATGACACTGCTCTAGTTTATTCAAATTCTCCTTTCATTATTTCAATTTTTACCAAAAATTCAGATTATGATACCATTTCTAAAATTGCCAAGGATGTCTATGAGGTCCTGAAATGACAGACCAAAATTTTTTAAATCATTTTCTAGAAAAAGGTTATTTTAAACATCATTCAAAAGTAGTTGTAGCCTTATCTGGTGGACTTGATTCGATGTTTCTGTTTCGCCTTTTATCAACTTATAAAAAGGAACTTGGTATTGAGATTTTTTTAGTCCATGTCAATCATAAACAACGACCAGAGTCAGACAATGAAGAACATGAATTAAGAAAACTAGCTGAACAAGTTGGAGTTCCGATTTATGTAGCTAACTTCTCTGGAGCTTTTACAGAAGCGAGAGCTCGTCAATTTCGCTATGAATTTTTTAGAGATGTGATGAGAGTAACTTCTTCTACTGCTCTTGTAACGGCTCATCATGCAGATGATCAGGTTGAAACGGTTTTTATGCGATTGATAAGAGGGGGTAGATTACACCATTTATCAGCTATTAAAGAAAGACAAGAGTTTGATAAAGGAGAATTGATTCGTCCCTTGCTCTCCTTTTATAAGAAGGAATTTCCTGAAATTGAACATTTTGAGGATGACACAAATCAGGAAAATCACTATTTTCGCAACCGTGTTCGCAATCTCTATCTACCACAAATGGAGACAGAGAATCTTCAAGTTAGAAAAGCTTTACTAGAATTTGGAAAAGAAGTATCTGACTATCAGACAGCTATCGGTGAATTATCTCAAACAGTAGATGTGGAAGATTTAACTCAGTTTTTATCTTTTTCAGAAGAAACACAACGAGTTTTATTGCAATACTATCTTGGTCGATTCGCAAACTTAAATGTAACAAGAGAACAATTTCAACAGATCCATCATATATTGAAAACCAAGAGTCAATATCGCCATAGTTTAAAAAATGGTTATGAGCTTGTAAAGGAATACGATCATTTTCAGATTTGTAAAATCAGACCAAAGTCTGATGAAAAAAACAATGAGTGTGTGTTAGACTATCTAAACCAAGTTCACTATGAAGGATATCTATTTTCATTTGGACTTCCTTTAGAAGGAGATAGAGTTCAAAAAATATATGTTTCACGGGAAACATCCTTAATTTTACGGCACCGTCATTCAGGTGACTATCTGATAAAAAATGGACATCGAAAAAAACTAAGACGACTTTTTATTGATTTAAAAATCCCTAAAGAAAAACGGGAAAAAGTGATAATCATTGAGCAATCAGGTCAAATTTGTTCAGTTTTAGGAATTGAAACTAGTGATTTGAGTAAAAAAATGAAAAATGATATAATGAACACTGTACTTTATATAGAAAAAATAGATAGGTAAAATCATGTTAGAACAAGACATCAAGAAAATTTTGATTTCACAAGATGAAATTACAGAAGCAGCTAAGAAATTAGGTGCTCAGTTGACAAAGGATTACGAAGGAAAGAATCCAATCTTAGTTGGAATTTTAAAAGGATCTATTCCTTTTATGGCTGAATTAATCAAATATATTGATACACATCTTGAAATGGACTTTATGATGGTCTCTAGTTATCATGGTGGGACTGTAAGTAGTGGTGTCATTAATATCAAACAAGACGTAACTCAAGATATTAAAGGTCGACATGTTGTCTTTGTAGAAGATATTATCGATACTGGTCAAACTTTGAAGAGCTTGAGAGATATGTTTACTGCAAGAGAAGCAGCCTCTGTTAAGATTGTTACTATGTTGGATAAACCAGAGGGACGCACTGTCGAAATTGAAGCAGATTATACATGCTTTACAATACCAAACGAGTTTGTTGTAGGCTATGGTTTAGACTATAATGAAAATTATCGTAACCTTCCTTATGTAGGCGTATTGAAAGAGGAAGTTTACTCAAAATAGAAGGGTAAGTTGTTGAATGCAAAAACAAAATAATGGTTTCATAAAAAATCCATTTCTTTATTTGTTGATGATTTTCTTGCTGGTGACAGGATTTCAGTACTTTTTTGCTGGAAGAGCCGCTGGTCATAGTCAACAAATCAAGTACTCAGAATTGGTGCAGGAAATTACCAATGATAACGTAAAAGAAATGACCTATCAACCAAACGGTAGTGTTATTGAGGTATCAGGTGAATACAAAACTGCAAAAACAGAAAAGAAGGAAACTGGGATTCAATTTTTCACTCCTTCTGCTACAAAGGTAGAAAAATTTACTAGCATTATCCTACCATCAGATACCACTGTTGCTGATTTACAAAAGTTAGCAGGTGAACATCAAACACAAATTGAAGTGAAACATGAGAGTTCAAGTGGTATGTGGATTAACATCCTAGTGTCTATCGTACCATTTGGTATCTTATTCTTTTTCCTATTCTCAATGATGGGCAATATGGGAGGGAATAATGGACGAAATCCAATGAGCTTTGGTCGAAGTAAAGCTAAAGCTGCTAACAAAGAAGATATCAAAGTTCGCTTCTCAGATGTTGCAGGCGCAGAGGAAGAAACAAGAACTTGTTGAAGTTGTTGAATTTTTAAAAGATCCAAAACGCTTTACAAAATTAGGTGCTCGAATCCCAGCTGGTGTTCTTTTAGAAGGGCCTCCGGGAACTGGTAAGACATTACTTGCCAAAGCAGTCGCAGGAGAAGCTGGTGTACCATTCTTTAGTATTTCAGGTTCTGACTTTGTAGAAATGTTCGTCGGTGTTGGTGCAAGCCGTGTCCGTTCTCTATTTGAGGACGCTAAAAAAGCAGCACCAGCCATTATTTTTATTGATGAAATCGACGCTGTTGGTCGCCAACGTGGTGTCGGTTTAGGTGGAGGTAACGACGAACGTGAACAAACCCTAAACCAACTCTTGATTGAAATGGATGGTTTTGAAGGAAATGAAGGAATCATTGTTATTGCGGCAACCAACCGTTCAGATGTTCTCGATCCAGCTCTTCTTCGTCCAGGTCGTTTTGATAGAAAAGTCTTGGTTGGTCGCCCTGATGTTAAAGGTCGTGAAGCAATTCTGAAAGTCCATGCTAAAAATAAACCTCTAGCAGAAGATGTAGATTTGAAGTTAGTAGCACAACAAACTCCAGGTTTTGTTGGTGCTGATTTAGAAAATGTATTGAACGAAGCGGCATTGGTTGCTGCCCGTCGTAACAAATCAGTCATTGATGCTTCTGATATTGATGAGGCAGAAGATCGCGTTATTGCAGGGCCTTCTAAGAAAGATAAAACTGTTTCCCAAAAAGAACGTGAAATGGTTGCTTATCACGAAGCCGGGCACACTATCGTAGGGTTAGTCTTATCAAATGCGCGTGTCGTTCATAAGGTAACAATTGTTCCTCGTGGTCGTGCAGGTGGTTACATGATTGCTCTTCCAAAAGAAGATCAAATGTTGCTATCTAAAGAAGATATGAAAGAACAATTAGCTGGTTTGATGGGTGGACGTGTTGCTGAAGAAATCATCTTTAATGTCCAAACAACAGGTGCATCAAACGACTTTGAGCAAGCTACACAAATGGCGCGTGCAATGGTTACGGAGTATGGTATGAGTGAAAAACTTGGACCTGTTCAATACGAAGGAAATCATGCAATGTTTGGTACTCAAACTTCACAAAAATCTATTTCAGAGCGTACAGCTTATGAAATTGACGAAGAAGTTCGAGCATTGTTAAATGAAGCACGTAATAAAGCGGCTGAGATTATTCAATCAAATCGTGAAACTCATAAGTTAATTGCAGAAGCATTATTGAAATATGAAACATTGGATAGTACACAAATTAAATCTCTTTACGAAACAGGTAAGATGCCTGAAGCAATAGAAGAAGAATCACATGCACTTTCCTATGATGAAGTAAAATCTAAAATGACTGAAGAAAAGTAAATATAATAAATACACAGAGAAAACTAATGTTTTCTCTGTTCAGATTGAAGACAAAGTCCTTGGAAGTCAAGTTTCTAAGGGCTTTTCTTTGTGTAAAGTCGTATAATAGAGGTAAGAAGAGTTGTGAGGTAATCCCTATGTTTCACAAAGAAAACCCTAAGCAATAGTTTTCAGTAGAACGCTTCAAAGGCCGCAAGTCTCTTCTCAGGGAGTTAAAGGTGGTCTTCAAAGACTGGTGAAAAAAAGTTTCAAAAAGGTGTTGACAAGTAAGAAAAAGTCGGTATAATAGTAAGAGTTAAAAATAACAACTCAGGTCCGTTGGTCAAGGGGTTAAGACACCGCCTTTTCACGGCGGTAACACGGGTTCGAATCCCGTACGGACTATGGTGTATTGCAGTTGAAACACTGGATGAAAAAAGTTAAAAAAAGTTTCAAAAAAGTGTTGACAAGAAAATGTGGTTGTGATATACTAATATAGTTGTCACTTGAAAGAGATTAAGTGACAAAGACCTTTGAAAACTGAACAAGACGAACCAATGTGCAGGGCGCTACAACTGAGGTTGTAGTACTGAACAATGAAAAAAAACAATAAATCTGTCAGTGACAGAAATGAGTGAGAACTCAAACTTTTAATGAGAGTTTGATCCTGGCTCAGGACGAACGCTGGCGGCGTGCCTAATACATGCAAGTAGAACGCTGAAGGAGGAGCTTGCTTCTCCGGATGAGTTGCGAACGGGTGAGTAACGCGTAGGTAACCTGCCTGGTAGCGGGGGATAACTATTGGAAACGATAGCTAATACCGCATAACAGTAGATATCGCATGATATGTGCTTGAAAGGTGCAATTGCATCACTACCAGATGGACCTGCGTTGTATTAGCTAGTTGGTGAGGTAACGGCTCACCAAGGCGACGATACATAGCCGACCTGAGAGGGTGATCGGCCACACTGGGACTGAGACACGGCCCAGACTCCTACGGGAGGCAGCAGTAGGGAATCTTCGGCAATGGACGGAAGTCTGACCGAGCAACGCCGCGTGAGTGAAGAAGGTTTTTCGGATCGTAAAGCTCTGTTGTAAGAGAAGAACGAGTGTGAGAGTGGAAAGTTCACACTGTGACGGTATCTTACCAGAAAGGGACGGCTAACTACGTGCCAGCAGCCGCGGTAATACGTAGGTCCCGAGCGTTGTCCGGATTTATTGGGCGTAAAGCGAGCGCAGGCGGTTAGATAAGTCTGAAGTTAAAGGCTGTGGCTTAACCATAGTACGCTTTGGAAACTGTTTAACTTGAGTGCAAGAGGGAGAGTGGAATTCCATGTGTAGCGGTGAAATGCGTAGATATATGGAGGAACACCGGTGGCGAAAGCGGCTCTCTGGCTTGTAACTGACGCTGAGGCTCGAAAGCGTGGGGAGCAAACAGGATTAGATACCCTGGTAGTCCACGCCGTAAAACGATGAGTGCTAGGTGTTAGACCCTTTCCGGGGTTTAGTGCCGTAGCTAACGCATTAAGCACTCCGCCTGGGGAGTACGACCGCAAGGTTGAAACTCAAAGGAATTGACGGGGGCCCGCACAAGCGGTGGAGCATGTGGTTTAATTCGAAGCAACGCGAAGAACCTTACCAGGTCTTGACATCCCTCTGACCGCTCTAGAGATAGAGTTTTCCTTCGGGACAGAGGTGACAGGTGGTGCATGGTTGTCGTCAGCTCGTGTCGTGAGATGTTGGGTTAAGTCCCGCAACGAGCGCAACCCCTATTGTTAGTTGCCATCATTTAGTTGGGCACTCTAGCGAGACTGCCGGTAATAAACCGGAGGAAGGTGGGGATGACGTCAAATCATCATGCCCCTTATGACCTGGGCTACACACGTGCTACAATGGCTGGTACAACGAGTCGCAAGTCGGTGACGGCAAGCTAATCTCTTAAAGCCAGTCTCAGTTCGGATTGTAGGCTGCAACTCGCCTACATGAAGTCGGAATCGCTAGTAATCGCGGATCAGCACGCCGCGGTGAATACGTTCCCGGGCCTTGTACACACCGCCCGTCACACCACGAGAGTTTGTAACACCCGAAGTCGGTGAGGTAACCTTTTAGGAGCCAGCCGCCTAAGGTGGGATAGATGATTGGGGTGAAGTCGTAACAAGGTAGCTGTATCGGAAGGTGCGGCTGGATCACCTCCTTTCTAAGGATAAGGAATGCACATTGGTCTTGTTTAGTCTTGAGAGGTCTTGTAGGGGCCTTAGCTCAGCTGGGAGAGCGCCTGCTTTGCACGCAGGAGGTCAGCGGTTCGATCCCGCTAGGCTCCATTGGTGAGAGATCACCAAGTAATGCACATTGAAAAATTGAATATCTATATCAAATAGTAACAAGAAAATAAACCGAAAAACGCTGTAGTATTAATAAAGAGTTTATGACTGAAAGGTCAGAAAAATAAGGTTAAGTTAATAAGGGCGCACGGTGGATGCCTTGGCACTAGGAGCCGAAGAAGGACGTGACAAACGACGATATGCCTTGGGTAGCTGTAAGTAAGCGATGATCCAGGGATTTTCGAATGGGGAAACCCAACAGGTACTGCCTGTTACCCATATCTGTTAAGGATATGAGGAGGAAGACGCAGTGAACTGAAACATCTAAGTAGCTGCAGGAAGAGAAAGCAAAAGCGATTGCCTTAGTAGCGGCGAGCGAAACGGCAGGAGGGCAAACCGAAGAGTTTACTCTTCGGGGTTGTAGGACTGCAATGTGGACTCAAAGACTATAGAAGAATGGTCTGGGAAGATCAGCCAAAGAGAGTGATAGCCTCGTATTTAAAATAGTCTTTGTACCTAGCAGAATCCTGAGTACGGCGGGACACGCGAAATCCCGTCGGAATCTGGGAGGACCATCTCCCAACCCTAAATACTCCCTAGTGACCGATAGTGAACCAGTACCGTGAGGGAAAGGTGAAAAGCACCCCGGGAGGGGAGTGAAATAGAACCTGAAACCGTGTGCCTACAACAAGTTCGAGCCCGTTAATGGGTGAGAGCGTGCCTTTTGTAGAATGAACCGGCGAGTTACGATATGATGCGAGGTTAGTTGAAGAGACGGAGCCGCAGGGAAACCGAGTCTGAATAGGGCGCTTTAGTATCATGTCGTAGACCCGAAACCATGTGACCTACCCATGAGCAGGTTGAAGGTGCGGTAAGACGCACTGGAGGACCGAACCAGGGCACGTTGAAAAGTGCTTGGATGACTTGTGGGTAGCGGAGAAATTCCAAACGAACTTGGAGATAGCTGGTTCTCTCCGAAATAGCTTTAGGGCTAGCGTCGACATTAGAGATTCTTGGAGGTAGAGCACTGTTTGGGTGAGGGGTCCATCCCGGATTACCAATCTCAGATAAACTCCGAATGCCAAAGAATTATGGTCGGCAGTCAGACTGCGAGTGCTAAGATCCGTAGTCGAAAGGGAAACAGCCCAGACCACCAGCTAAGGTCCCAAAATAATTGTTAAGTGGAAAAGGATGTGGGGTTGCACAGACAACTAGGATGTTAGCTTAGAAGCAGCTATTCATTCAAAGAGTGCGTAATAGCTCACTAGTCGAGTGACCCTGCGCCGAAAATGTACCGGGGCTAAAACAATTTACCGAAGCTGTGGATACCTTTATAGGTATGGTAGGAGAGCGTTCTATGTGTGAAGAAGGTGTACCGTGAGGAGTGCTGGAACGCATAGAAGTGAGAATGCCGGTATGAGTAGCGAAAGACAGGTGAGAATCCTGTCCACCGTAAGACTAAGGTTTCCAGGGGAAGGCTCGTCCGCCCTGGGTTAGTCGGGACCTAAGGAGAGACCGAAAGGTGTATCCGATGGACAACAGGTTGATATTCCTGTACTAGAGTATGTAGTGATGGAGGGACGCAGTAGGCTAACTAAAGCAGACGATTGGAAGTGTCTGTCTAAGCAGTGAGGTGTGAATTGAGTTAAATGCTTAGTTCTATAACATTGAGCTGTGATGGGGAGCGAAGTTTAGTAGCGAAGTTAGTGACGTCACACTGCCAAGAAAAGCTTCTAGCGTTTAAACATACTCTACCCGTACCGCAAACCGACACAGGTAGTCGAGGCGAGTAGCCTCAGGTGAGCGAGAGAACTCTCGTTAAGGAACTCGGCAAAATGACCCCGTAACTTCGGGAGAAGGGGTGCTGACTTTAAGTCAGCCGCAGTGAATAGGCCCAAGCAACTGTTTATCAAAAAAACACAGCTCTCTGCTAAATCGTAAGATGATGTATAGGGGGTGACGCCTGCCCGGTGCTGGAAGGTTAAGAGGAGTGCTTAGCGTAAGCGAAGGTATGAATTGAAGCCCCAGTAAACGGCGGCCGTAACTATAACGGTCCTAAGGTAGCGAAATTCCTTGTCGGGTAAGTTCCGACCCGCACGAAAAGGCGTAATGATTTGGGCACTGTCTCAACGAGAGACTCGGTGAAATTTTAGTACCTGTGAAGATGCAGGTTACCCGCGACAGGACGGAAAGACCCCATGGAGCTTTACTGCAGTTTGATATTGAGTGTCTGTACCACATGTACAGGATAGGTAGGAGTCTAAGAGATCGGGACGCCAGTTTCGAAGGAGACGTTGTTGGGATACTACCCTTGTGTTATGGCCACTCTAACCCAGATAGGTGATCCCTATCGGAGACAGTGTCTGACGGGCAGTTTGACTGGGGCGGTCGCCTCCTAAAAGGTAACGGAGGCGCCCAAAGGTTCCCTCAGAATGGTTGGAAATCATTCGCAGAGTGTAAAGGTATAAGGGAGCTTGACTGCGAGAGCTACAACTCGAGCAGGGACGAAAGTCGGGCTTAGTGATCCGGTGGTTCCGTATGGAAGGGCCATCGCTCAACGGATAAAAGCTACCCTGGGGATAACAGGCTTATCTCCCCCAAGAGTTCACATCGACGGGGAGGTTTGGCACCTCGATGTCGGCTCGTCGCATCCTGGGGCTGTAGTCGGTCCCCAAGGGTTGGGCTGTTCGCCCATTAAAGCGGCACGCGAGCTGGGTTCAGAACGTCGTGAGACAGTTCGGTCCCCTATCCGTCGCGGGCGTAGGAAATTTGAGAGGATCTGCTCCTAGTACGAGAGGACCAGAGTGGACTTACCGCTGGTGTACCAGTTGTCTTGCCAAAGGCATCGCTGGGTAGCTATGTAGGGAAGGGATAAACGCTGAAAGCATCTAAGTGTGAAACCCACCTCAAGATGAGATTTCCCATGATTTTATATCAGTAAGAGCCCTGAGAGAAGATCAGGTAGATAGGTTAGAAGTGGAAGTGTGGCGACACATGTAGCGGACTAATACTAATAGCTCGAGGACTTATCCAAAGTAACTGAGAATACGAAGCGTGATTATTTTTAAGTGAAATTTGAAAGATATTCAATTTTGAGTATGTATTACTCAAAGTTAAGTGACGATAGCCTAGGAGATACACCTGTACCCATGCCGAACACAGCAGTTAAGCCCTAGAACGCCGGAAGTAGTTGGGGGTTGCCCCCTGTGAGATAAGGAAGTTGCTTAGCTTTAATCCGCCATAGCTCAGTTGGTAGTAGCGCATGACTGTTAATCATGATGTCGTAGGTTCGAGTCCTACTGGCGGAGTAAGTAAACGTTCTAAGGAACGTTTTTTTATTTTTCTTTTAGGGGTCAACTTGATCCTTTTTTAGTTGTGTCTTTAGTAATTTTTGATATCTTTGATAAGCTTCTTATATTTGATTTTTTTACTTTAAGTAATTCTGTAAAATGTTTAATAGATCTCAGAAGTAAATTCCTATTTGATTTTATGGTGTTATCATTATAGTTTTATAATTTATTTGTAAATAATTAAGCTACCGTAATTCTTACATTAATTTCCTCATATTACATAAATTATAGTTTTTTCTTTTGAAATGTAGTATTGTGCACCTGATCTGTGAGTTTTCTTTATCTATTTTTTATTTGGCTATTCATAGTGATACATGATAGAAGAAGCTTCCCATTTTTCTTTATTTTTTTCTGTTATACTCATTTCATCAATAGAAATGGAGTTTATTAAAATGATTAGAAAGATTTATGAAGAATATCTTGATTTTTTTATAAAGTTATTGAAAATGAGTATAGTCAATTAATTGATAACGAATTGGAGTGGGAAGTTTTTCATCTTCGATTTTTACTCTATTATTTAGTTCGGTATAAGCTTGATATTATGCATCCTTTATTTTCTTACCACTATAGAGCTTGCTACCGTTTATACATTGAACAGTTGTTAATTTCAAAGGATTATGTTCTAGTTTAATCTTTATTTATCGTTATTTCCGAACAATTTTATTGTTTTATCTTATCATAATAAAAATTTGCAATATTTTTTCAATATGATTTTTTCAATTTTCTCTAAATTCCTAATGTTTCAGGTATTTGGTCTTGAAAAAATAGTGAATCTTTATTATAATAAATTGTAAGATATAATTGCAGGTGAGATTCCTGCCATGTATGTAAGAAAGGAAGAGCCTAAGGGCTCAGACAAGATTATGACTTCAGTTGTTGTAGTGGGTACCCAGTGGGGTGATGAAGGTAAAGGGAAGATTACTGACTTCCTTTCAGCGAATGCAGAAGTGATTGCGCGTTACCAAGGTGGTGATAATGCAGGTCACACGATCGTGATTGATGGTAAGAAATTTAAGTTGCACTTGATTCCATCTGGGATTTTCTTCCCTGAAAAAAATTTCTGTCATTGGGAATGGGATGGTTGTAAATCCTAAGTCACTTGTGAAAGAGTTGAGCTATCTTCATGATGAAGGTGTTACAACAGATAATCTACGTATTTCTGATCGTGCGCATGTTATTTTTGCCGTACCACATCGAGTTAGACCGTCTGCAAGAAGAAGCTAAGGGTGAAAAATAAAATTGGTACTACTATCAAGGGTATCGGACCAGCTTATATGGATAAGGCTGCTCGTGTTGGAATCCGTATTGCAGATCTTTTGGATAAAGAGATTTTCCGTGAACGTTTAGAACGTAACCTTGCTGAGAAAAATCGTCAATTTGTAAAATTGTATGATAGCGAACCTATTTTATTTGATGATATTTTTGAAGAATATTATGAATATGGTCAACAAATCAAGCAATATGTCACAGATACTTCGGTTATCTTAAATGATGCGCTTGATAATGGCAAACGTGTCCTATTTGAAGGTGCCCAAGGTGTCATGCTAGATATTGACCAAGGTACTTATCCATTTGTTACGTCATCAAACCCTGTTGCGGGTGGTGTGACGATCGGTTCAGGTGTTGGTCCAAGCAAGATTGACAAGGTTGTAGGTGTATGTAAAGCTTACACAAGTCGCGTTGGTGATGGTCCTTTCCCAACTGAGTTGTTTGATGAAGTGGGAGAACGCATTCGTGAAGTAGGTCATGAGTATGGTACTACAACAGGTCGTCCACGTCGTGTGGGTTGGTTTGACTCAGTTGTGATGCGTCACAGTCGTCGTGTTTCTGGTATCACTAATCTTTCACTGAACTCTATCGATGTTTTGAGTGGTTTGGATACAGTTAAAATCTGTGTAGCCTATGATCTTGATGGCCAACGTATTGACTACTATCCAGCTAGTCTTGAGCAATTGAAACGTTGTAAACCTATCTACGAAGAATTGCCAGGTTGGTCAGAAGACATCACTGGAGTACGTACTTTGGAAGATCTTCCTGAAAATGCACGTAACTATGTTCGCCGTGTTAGCGAATTAGTGGGTGTTCGTATTTCTACTTTCTCAGTAGGGCCTGGTCGTGAACAAACCAATATTTTAGAAAGTGTTTGGTCATAAGAGATTTTTAAGATTTGTTTAAGATAGTTCAGGTATACTATAGACAGTTACAAGAAGACCTCCTAACTTGTTGTAACAAATATCCTAAACTTTTCTTTTTCATAATAATCTCCCTATAAAGTCACCGCATTCGGTGGCTTTTTTTGTCATTTTTAAAGTCCTATCTGGGTGGCTTCTTTACTTTTAAGACAAAGAAAAAAACAGTGGGACAGAAATCTTTAGACCAACTCTCGATTTGGTACACCCAGATCTGTGAGGTTCAACATTTGGGTAAATTGGTTAAAGTTGTGAATTGAGAAAAGAAGTTTTGGTAAAAGAAGCTTTTTGATTTCTAAAATACCAACAAATCGTTCAATTTGCCATCACATCAAAGGCTCAGAACTAAGTAAAAATGAGGTTGGGATTTCTGATCCCAACCTCATCAGTGAACTATTTTCTTGAGAATTTGTAAGTTAGACAAACTTGAATTTTTTCTGAATCAGCTTACTTGATAACTTGATTATCTGATTTATCACTTTGAAATTGCTGTATTTCGTGCATAAAAGCATCTGCCTTTAGTTTAGCTGTGATGATACTGACACTTTTTAGCTTATTTATTTTTTTCCCATGTAATGCCACACAAACAGGATTTTTAATTTTGATGGTTAGCTTTACACAGTTAAAGGGACGATTTTTAATGGTTATTTGTTCGATATCTTGAAGTTTAAATTGATAATGTAATAGGCTGTGACCTCTACTGCTATAGGTATAATACTGAACAGTATTGTTTTTAAAAATCTCTACTTTTACTCCATTTATGAAGAGAGAATAGCCCAAAAACCATATAAGAAGGGGAGCATAAAATAGCGCTACCGCCATAACAATCTTGTCTGCAAAAACAGTATTGTAAGTCATCAGACGCTTTAGAATCCAGAGAACCATAACAGATATAGATATCATGGATGGGCCCCCTACTCTATTAAATGTATCTTTATGTGGAAACATCAAGGTAAGTTTTGGTTCACCCTGTAAAAAATCTAATTTCATTATTTACCCTTTCATCTTGTTTATTATTTAAATCTCAGGATAATCATCTCTTGGAGACTTATGGTTAAAAATCTTCCGACAGATTTGTATATTTTGTATCAGTTGTCTCCACTACTCTCAGTTCATGATTTCTAATGTTTCTCTCAATTTTGCTACTATTATACTCTTTTTATAACATTATTTCTACAAACCAGAGATTGAATACTATCTAAAGTTGGTTTCTGCAAATATTATAGAGGTCTTTTTTTGTCTAGGAAAACATGCTATAATGATAGAATTGATAGGCGAGAAAAGAGAGAAGTTATGGATTATACAGTTGAAGAAAGAAGTTTTTATGAGAGAGGCCCTGAAGGAGGCGGAGATTGCTTTAGAGCATGATGAAATCCCAATTGGTTGTGTGATTGTCAAGGATGGAGAAATCATTGGTCGGGGGCACAATGCACGTGAGGAGTTGCAACGTGCGGTCATGCATGCGGAAATTATGGCCATTGAGAATGCTAATCTGAGGGAAGAGAGCTGGCGCTTGCTCGACTGCACACTTTTTGTGACCATTGAGCCCTGCGTTATGTGTAGTGGGGCGATTGGGCTTGCTCGTATCCCTAAGGTAGTTTATGGGGCTAAAAATCAGAAATTTGGTGCAGCTGGGAGTCTGTATGATATCTTGACAGATGAGCGTCTTAATCATCGTGTAGATGTTGAGACGGGAATTTTAGAGAGTGATTGTGCTGGTATTATGCAGGAATTTTTCAGAAATCGACGGAAAAAATAATTTCTCTTTTAAAATCTTGGGAAATGTGGTATAATAATTAACGGAGCAACAGTTCTGCGTGAAGCGGGTCAGGGGAGGAATCCAGCAGCCCTAAGCGAAGTGAATTGTGTGCTCTTTTTTCGTGCAATCAAAAAGCCCTTTAGTATCAACACTTTAAGGGGTTTTTGTTTGTTTTGAGTGATAAAAAGGGGCAGATAAGGGGCAAAATTTTAGAGTTTTACTTTATCTAGTTTGCTAGATATATCTAATACCATTTTTTGAGTGACATGAGAATAAATCTCTAGTGTGGTCTTTGAGTCACTATGCCCTACTCTGTCCATAATAGCAGTTAGCGGGATGCCTAGTTCAGCAAGTAAAGAGATATGAGAATGTTTGAACATGTGAGTAGTGATGTTTTTGTCAATATCTAGCTTTTTACCATGATTTTTTAAAGGTATAATAACCATGGCACTTGTTATTGGCTCTCCTAGAGTGTTGATAAAAATAGAATCATTATCAAATCCGTTTTTGGTATTCTCTACAATTTGCTCTTTGATGATGTCTAACACTTTTTTAGGAGCGGTTATAATTCTATCTGATTTTGCCGTCTTTTGTGCAATTCTCTTTTTAAGTCTAAAATCGTATGTATGCCTTATGTGAATTGTCTTTTTTGAAAAGTCTATATCCTCTTTGTAACTCAAGGCAGCAAGCCCTACAATATTCTGCCTATTTTGGAGGATGTACAGCAATCCATAACCATCCGAGCGGTGGGAATTTCTCAAGCACTGACCTACACTCATTTGCGTCAGTAAAAACATGAATACTTTAGTTGCAACTAACAACTCAAAAGCTTATCGAATTACAAAAGGCTCTGATTTGTGGCTGAAGAAAAACGCTAAAAAATATGGTTATACTTATTCATACGAATAAAAGAAAGAAGTTTAAAAAATGGGAGGTCGTGGAGCGAGCTCTAGAATAAGCGACAAAAAGAAGATATATGGCACAGAGTATGAGACAGTACATAAAGTAGGCAATATAAAATTTGTTACTCAAAATGAGCAAGGGTCACAAAAGTCTCCAATGGAAACGATGACAAAAGGTAGAGTTTATGTGCTCATCGACAAGAACAAAAACGCACCCAAGAGTATTGTTTATTTTGATGAAAAAAATAAGCGTAATAAGCAAATTGACTTAGATCATGTGCACAAAGGCATGAAACCACATACTCATCATGGCTATAATCATGCAGAATATGAGAGAAGTAAAAAGGGTGCATCCAATTTGACACCAAAAGAGCATAAACTTGTTGAAAAAGTAGAAAAAGAGTGGTATAATCACACTAAGAAACGTAGGGAGTAGTATATAGGGATTACGCCTTGATGGAGGAGATTCCGGTTCGAATCCGGGCTACTACGTTACATCTTAGCCCCTAAATTGGGGCTTTTTTATTTTCCCGTCTTAAAACATCCCTTTTTTAACAGATACAACGAAATCATAAGTATAAAATGCTTGTGATTTTTTGTTTGAAAGGAGGGTGAAAATTGCCTAGAGATGGAACTAAAAATTTAAAACCAGTGACCGAACGAACCAAAGATGAAGCAAGAGCTATCAGCTCAAAAGGAGGTAAAGCATCCGGAGTAGCAAGAAGAAAGAAAGCCGATCTAAAAAAAGCATTTGAAACCCTCTTATCTTTGGATGTGACGGATAGTAAAATCAAGAAACAACTTGAAGAAATGGGCATGGCTGGCAATAATGAGGCTTTGCTAGCTTTTGCTACGTTCCAGCAAGCTGTAAAAGGTAATAAGAAAGTAACTGAGAACATAATCAAGCTAACCAATACCAAAGATAGGTACGATATACAAGAGCAGAAAGAGCATATAAGAGCGCTCAAACATGATAATAGAGAGCGTGAGGAGGCTGAGAAAGGATCAACTGAAACAATCCATATTGTCGATGAGTGGCTAGATGAAGTAAGGGGGGCAACAGACGATCTTTAGAGTACAAGAGAATATTAACCCTCATTTTAAATCAGTCTAGGTATCCAGCTTGCCTTATAACGTGCTAAAAGGCGGGCGTTATTCTTTTGAGTTGTTATATGCTCTTTTTTCGTGCTTTTTTCGAATAAATAAGATAAAATAGCCTAGAATAAATGAGAATAGAAAAGAGAAGATTATGAAAATTCGTGGTTTTGAATTAGTTTCTAGTTTTACAGATGAAAATTTGCTACCAAAGCGTGAGACAGCACATGCAGCTGGTTACGACTTAAAGGTTGCTATGCGCACAGTTATTGCTCCAGGAGAGATTGTCTTGGTTCCGACAGGGGTCAAGGCTTATATGCAACCGACAGAAGTGCTTTATCTCTATGATCGTTCTTCAAACCCTCGTAAGAAGGGCTTGGTTTTAATTAACTCAGTTGGGGTTATTGATGGGGATTATTATGGAAATCCTGGAAATGAAGGGCATATTTTTGCGCAGATGAAGAATATCACAGACCAAGAGGTTGTTCTTGAAGTTGGGGAACGTGTAGTTCAGGCTGTCTTTGCACCTTTCTTGATTGCAGATGGAGATGAGGCAGACGGCGTGCGGACTGGTGGATTTGGATCGACTGGGCACTAAGATGAAGATTATCTTTGTACGTCATGGAGAGCCAGATTATCGTGAGTTAGAGGAACGTTCTTATACAGGTTTTGGGATGGATTTAGCACCCTTGTCTGAGAAGGGACGGCAGCAAGCTCAGGAACTGAGCAAATTCTTTGCTACACTCAGCTGATCTACTAGTTTCTTCTGCAGTCACAAGAGCTTTAGAGACTGCTTGCTATGTGGCTTGTGCTACTGGACTTCCTTTGAGAGTGGAGCCATTATTGCATGAATGGCAAGTCTATGAAAGTGGCACAGATAATTTTGAAAAAGCTCGTACTATGTTTCTAGAAAATAATGGATCCTTACCTTCTAATAGTCCTATTCAATATGAGACAGCTGTAGAGATGAAGTCTCGATTTCTAGAATGTATGTCTAAGTATCGAGAACATCAAACTGTGGTAGTTGTAGCCCATCGCATGCTGATACGGCAGTTTGTGACAAATGAGAAGATTGATTTTTGCCAAGTGATTGAGTGTGAGTTAGAGATTTAGAAAGAGGTTTATCATCGCAAAGAAAAAAGCGACATTTGTATGTCAAAATTGTGGGTATAATTCCCCTAAATATCTGGGACGTTGCCCCAACTGTGGGTCTTGGTCTTCTTTTGTAGAAGAAGTTGAGGTTGCCGAGGTCAAAAATGCGCGTGTGTCCTTGACGGGTGAGAAAACTAAGCCCATGAAACTGGCGGATGTGACCTCTATCAATGTCCATCGTACTAAGACCGAGATGGAGGAGTTTAACCGTGTGCTTGGAGGCGGAGTGGTACCAGGAAGTCTTGTTCTTATCGGTGGGGATCCAGGGATTGGGAAATCAACTCTGCTCTTACAAGTCTCAACCCAGCTGTCTCAAGTCGGAACAGTTCTCTACGTCAGTGGGGAGGAGTCAGCCCAGCAGATTAAGTTACGAGCGGAGCGCTTGGGGGATATCGATAGTGAGTTTTATCTCTATGCCGAGACCAATATGCAAAGTGTTCGTGCAGAAGTAGAGAGAATTCAGCCAGATTTTCTCATCATCGATTCTATCCAGACCATTATGTCTCCTGAGATTTCAGGGGTGCAAGGATCTGTGTCTCAGGTACGTGAGGTGACAGCTGAACTCATGCAGCTGGCCAAAACCAATAACATTGCTATCTTTATAGTTGGACATGTGACTAAGGAAGGGACTTTGGCTGGTCCGCGTATGTTGGAGCACATGGTGGACACGGTGCTTTACTTTGAAGGGGAGCGCCACCATACCTTTCGTATCTTGAGAGCAGTCAAAAACCGTTTTGGTTCCACTAATGAGATTGGAATCTTTGAGATGCAGTCAGGGTGGACTGGTTGAGGTTCTTAATCCTAGTCAAGTTTTTCTTAGAAGAGCGTTTAGACGGTGCGACTGGTTCGTCCATCGTAGTGACCATGGAAGGAACCCGTCCAATTCTTGCTGAAGTGCAGGCCTTGGTGACACCGACCATGTTTGGGAACGCCAAGCGCACGACGACTGGCCTTGACTTCAATCGTGCTAGTCTAATTATGGCTGTTTTGGAAAAACGGGCAGGTCTCTTGCTTCAAAATCAGGATGCCTATCTCAAATCAGCTGGCGGTGTCAAATTAGATGAACCTGCTATTGACCTGGCTGTTGCAGTTGCTATAGCTTCGAGCTATAAGGACAAGCCAACCAATCCTCAAGAATGTTTTGTGGGAGAGTTGGGCTTGACGGGAGAGATTCGGCGTGTAAATCGTATCGAGCAACGCATCAATGAAGCAGCAAAACTTGGATTTACAAAAATCTATGTACCGAAAAATTCCTTGACAGGTATTAAGCCACCTAAGGAAATTCAGGTGATTGGAGTGACGACTATCGGAGAAGTCTTGAAAAAAGTATTTTCTTAATAGTCTTACTCAGTTTTAGATTGCAAAACACTTTATAGCCAATATTTATTACAAACAAGGAGGAATTTCTGATGAAATTTTCTATGGACAGTCATATGCAATTTCCTTTGGTAGAGTTGTCACTCAATCAAGGAGAAACCGTCTATATCCAGCGAGGTAGTATGGTTTACCACACGCCTAACGTAAGTCTCAATACCCAGCTCAATGCTAGCGGTTCAGGTTTGGGACGTTTTGTTAAAGCTGTAGGACGTTCAATGGTTTCTGGTGAAAGCACCTTCATTACTCAAGCTGTAGCAGAGTCTGATAACGGGAACCTTGCTCTAGCACCAGATACTCCTGGGCAAGTAATTGCTCTTGAACTAGGTGAAAAACAATATCGACTGAATGATGGGGCTTTTCTAGCTCTTGATGGTACAGCTTCCTATACTATGGAGAGTCAGTCTATTGGTAAAGCTCTGTTCGGAGGGCAAGGCGGTCTCTTTGTCATGACTACCCAAGGTCAGGGAACTCTCTTGGCCAATGCTTTTGGCTCTATCAAGAAAATTGAGCTTCAAAACCAAGAAATAACTATTGACAATGCCCATGTGGTGGCTTGGAGTCAATCTTTGGACTATCATATCCACTTAGAAAATGGCTTCTGGCAGTCTATTGGTACAGGCGAAGGAGTGGTGAATACCTTCCGAGGTACCGGTGAGGTCTATGTACAAAGTCTCAATCTTCAAAGCTTTGCAGGCTCTCTTAACAAGTATATTCAAAAAGGTTCATAATAATAAAAAAACTAGGGCAGAAACCCAAGCTAGAAGCTGGATGTCTCTGTCTTGGTTTTTTAATAAGAAGGTTGACAGCTGACAAGACAAAGAAAAGATGGTAAGATAGGAGATAAATAATTTGGTGTTCAAATTATCTGGCAGACTAGAAAGTGAGTTGTCATGTCCTATTTTGAAAATTTTTTAAAAGCCAATCAAGCCTATGTAGAACTGCATGGAGATCTTCATTTATCAATCAAACCAAAGACCAAGGTTGCAATCGTAACTTGTATGGACTCGCGTTTACACGTTGCGCCAGCTCTTGGGTTGGCTCTGGGAGATGCTCATATTTTGCGGAATGCTGGAGGGCGAGTGACAGATGATATGATTCGCTCGCTTGTGATTTCCCAGCAACAAATGGGGACAAGGGAAATTGTGGTGCTCCATCATACAGACTGTGGTGCACAGACATTTGAAAATGGTCCTTTTCAGGAGTATTTGAAAAAAGAACTAGGAGTGGATGTTTCTGACAAGGACTTTTTGCCTTTTCAAGACATTGATGAAAGTGTTCGTGAGGATATGAGATTGCTACAGGAATCTCCTCTAATCCCAGATGATGTTGTTATTTCAGGTGCGGTTTACGATGTGGATACAGGAAGGATGACAGTCGTAAAACTGTAAGGATTAAATGTAGAAAGATAGTGTATGAAGAAAAATATTATTTTATTTGTTTTTATTGTATTAGTGTGTATTGGTTTACAGTATGAGACCATGTATTTTACAGATGGATCGATGTCTGGAACGGAATATGGAGTGATGGGACTTTCCATCTTTCTAGCACTCTTTTATATGATTCCAGCTGTTTATCTCCTATACCGCATTGGACATAAATGGGAAACACCAAGAAAGGCTATAACTTTGTCCTTATTGGGGGGGCTATTTATTTCGGGTTGGTTATCTAGTTTTGCCAATACCTACATACATGATTTTCTGACGAATCTTTTCCCAGATAGTAGGTTTTTGAATGCTTTGGAAAATGCCATTGTAGCTCCGATTGTAGAGGAACCTTTAAAATTACTACCTCTTGCCTTTGTTTTGTATTTGATTCCAATTAAAAAATTGAAATCAATCTTTTTACTAGGGATTGCTTCAGGTTTAGGGTTTCAAATGATTGAGGATATCAGCTATATTCGCTCGGATTTACCAGAGGGCTTAGCTTATACAATTTCTCGGATTTTAGAGCGAATAACGTCTGCTCTTGCCTCGCATTGGACTTTTTCAGGACTTGCCATACTAGGTCTTTACTTGCTTTACAGGGCTTATAAAGGTCAGAAGGCGGTGATGAAGTCTGGTTTGATCTATCTTGGTTTGGCTTTTGGAACACACTTTTTATTCAACTCACCTATTGTAGAGTTGGAGACAGAGTTGCCCCTTGCTTTTCCTCTTGTAACAGCTATTACTCTTTATAGCTTTTATCAGGCTTTCCAGTTTGTTGAGAAGCACAAGGACGCGATGATAAAAGAGATTTCTTAAAAGATTATAACAAGAGTATAAATGTTTGCTCTTGTTTTATTTTTGATTGAAAAATAGAGAAAAAAGCGCTACAATGGTAGTTGGAAAATATTGTGAAAAAACACAAGTGATACATAAATACCGGAGGGAATCATGTCTTTTTCTGATTTAAAGCTCTTTGCCCTTTCTTCAAATAGAGAATTGGCAGAGCGTGTGGCGCAAGAGATTGGGATTGAATTGGGGAAATCAAGCGTTCGCCAATTTTCAGATGGGGAAATTCAGGTTAATATCGAGGAGTCTATCCGTGGGAGACACGTATTTATCCTGCAATCAACAAGCTCACCTGTTAATGACAACTTGCTTGAAATTTTGATTATGGTAGATGCTTTGAAGCGTGCCAGTGCAGAATCTGTCAACGTTGTTATGCCTTACTACGGTTATGCACGTCAGGATAGAAAAGCGCGCGCGCGTGAGCCAATCACTGCAAAACTCGTTGCAAACATGCTAGAAGTTGCTGGGGTAGATCGTTTGTTGACGATTGATTTGCACGCTGCACAGATTCAAGGTTTCTTTGATATTCCAGTGGATCACTTGATGGGTGCTCCTTTGATTGCGGACTACTTTGAGCGTCGCGGTATGGTCGGTTCAGACTACGTGGTTGTCAGTCCAGACCACGGAGGAGTAACACGTGCCCGTAAATTAGCCGAGTTTTTGAAAACATCTATTGCGATTATCGATAAACGTCGTAGCGTAGATAAGATGAATACCAGTGAGGTTATGAACATCATCGGTAAGGTAGAAGGAAAAACTTGTATTTTGATTGATGACATGATTGACACAGCTGGTACAATCTGTCATGCTGCTGATGCTTTGGCTGAAGCAGGAGCAGTTGAGGTATATGCAAGCTGTACGCACCCAGTACTTTCAGGGCCTGCTATGGATAATATCCAGAAATCAGCGATTAAAAAATTGGTTGTTTTGGATACCATCTACTTACCAGAAGAGCGTTTGATTGATAAGATTGAGCAAATCTCTATTGCTCACCTTCTTGCGGATGCTATCGTCCGTATCCACGAAAAACGTCCACTTTCTCCCTTGTTTAGTATTGAGAAAAAAATCTAATTCATTCGTTAAATAAAACAAAACTCCTAACCAGGTGCAGTTCAAAGTTGCTTTGTTAGGAGTTTTTTGGTAGCAAAAATATGCAAGCCTTTTCAAAATATGCTATACTAAATGAAAAAAGGAGGATTTCTATGACTCAAGAATTTATCAATCCAAGTGATGGAGTGGTCCGTCACTATCTAGAAACCAGTAAAACTCTAGCCGTAGTGGGTTTATCTGATCGTGAGGAAACAACTAGCAATCGAGTGACTAAGGAAATGCAGGCTCGTGGCTATAAGATTATTCCTGTTAATCCCAAGGCTGCAGGTGGTGAAATCTTGGGAGAAAAGGCTTATGCCAGCCTAGCTGAGATTCCTTTTCCTGTAGATATTGTCAACGTATACCGTCGTAGTGAATTTTTGCCTGATGTGGCGCGTGATTTCCTCAGGGCAGATGCCAAGATTTTTTGGGCGCAACTAGGGCTTGAAAATCCAGAAGCGGAAGAAATCTTGCGTGATGGAGGATGCGATGATATCGTGATGAATCGTTGCATAAAGAGAGAACATACGCGTTTAATTCTTGAACAATAAAAGAGAGTGGGACAGAAATCGGTAATTCGTTAGAATTCGATTTCGTCGTCCCACCTCCGCACAGTTGAGTAGGGCTGTAAAAGCTGATGAAATCAGCGTAGTAGAGCCCACTCAACCACTGCGTCTTGCTCGACAATCCAAAGATAATTGAGAGGCTAGGACTTTTGTCCCAGCCTCTTTGTCTTATAAAATACCGATGAGCATTTGCATACCAAGGCTGGTTAGAATGATGGCAATCCAGCAGAGAGCTCCAAGCAGAATGGATTTACCACTGGACTTAATCATAGCAATGAGATTGGTTTTGAGGCCGATAGCGCTCATGGCCATGATGATGAGGAATTTAGACAGTTGCTTGAGAGGTGCAAAGAAGTTATTGCTGACACCGAAAGAAGTGAGAATGGTGGTTAGCAGAGAAGCTAGGATGAAGTAGAGAATGAAAACAGGGAAGATTTTTTTAAGTTTTACCCCTTGGTTGTTGCCTTTTTGACGGCTTTGCCAGTAGGAGAGAAAGAGAGTGATAGGGATAATAGCTAGGGTACGGGTCAGTTTGACAATAGTGGCAGAGTCAAGAGTGTTTGTATTGTAAAGACTATCCCAGGCGCTAGCAGTGGCCGTTACTGAGGAAGTATCGTTAACCGCAGTTCCTGCAAAGAGAGCAAAACCCTCGTTGGAGAGATGGAGCCAGGTTCCTAGCGTTGGGAAGATAAGAGCTGCCAAGACATTGAAGAAAAAGATAACAGAAATGGCTTGTGCGACTTCTTTTTCCTTGGCATGGATGACAGGAGCAGTCGCTGCAATGGCAGAACCGCCACAGATAGAAGATCCAACTCCAATCAAGGTAGCTAGCTTGTATCTAGGTTAAAAAAGCGCTGGAAGAGATAAGCGATGATCAAAGCAATTGAAATAGTTGAGAGGATGACAGGGAGGGAAGATTTTCCAACTGCGAAAACTTGGGAGATATTGAGTCCAAACCCGAGCAAAATAACAGCATATTGGAGCAATTTTTTGGAGCTATAAGTCAAACCAGCATCTAGTTGTTTATAGGAAGTGAGAAATGGGTGGAGAATCATGCCAATAAAGATGGCAAAGACAGGTGCTCCCACAACCGGCAGAAAGCCTCCTAAAACCCAAGAGATGATTGAGATGATCAGACAGGCTAACAGTCCTGCCCAATTTTTTGATAGAAATGACATAAAAACCTCCGAAAATAAGCACTTCTTATTATAATCTTGTCTGTCAGAAAAGTAAAATAGAAAGTAGGAATAAGGTTGTAAATTAACGGAATTTTGCGGTCAGAGAGCTTTTGTAGTATAATAGACATATGTTCTTTGATCAAGGAGGATATATATGGACTTAACCAAACGCTTTAATAAACAATTAGATAAGATACAAGTTTCCTTGATTCGTCAATTTGACCAGGCTATTTCAGAGATTCCTGGTGTCCTGCGATTGACCTTGGGAGAACCAGATTTTACAACGCCAGATCATGTCAAGGAAGCTGCAAAGCGAGCCATTGACCAAGATCAATCCTACTATACAGGGATGAGTGGTTTGTTGACATTGCGTCAGGTGGCGAGTGATTTTGTAAAAGAGAAATATCAGCTAGACTACAATCCAGAGAATGAAATCTTGGTCACAATTGGTGCGACAGAGGCTTTATCTGCTACTTTGACAGCTATTTTAGAAGAGGGAGACAAGGTTCTCTTGCCAGCTCCTGCCTATCCTGGTTATGAGCCAATTGTTAATCTAGTTGGGGCAGAGATTGTTGAAATCGATACGACTGAGAATGGTTTTGTCTTAACTCCAGAAATGCTGGAGAAGGCAATTCTGGAGCAAGGGGACAAGCTCAAGGCAGTGATTCTCAACTATCCAGCCAACCCTACAGGAATTACTTATAGTAGCGAGCAATTAGAAGCCTTTGCAGCTGTTTTACGTAAGTATGAGATTTTCGTAGTCTGTGATGAAGTCTACTCAGAATTGACCTATACAGGGGAAAATCATGTATCTCTGGGAACCATGTTGAGAGATCAGGCTATTATCATTAACGGTCTTTCTAAATCTCATGCTATGACAGGTTGGCGTTTAGGATTTATCTTTGCGCCAGCAAACTTTACGGCTCAACTCATCAAGAGTCACCAGTACTTGGTAACCGCTGCAAACACCATGGCGCAACATGCGGCGATAGAAGCCTTAACAGTTGGTAAGAACGATGCGGAACCAATGAAGAAGGAATATATCCAACGTCGGGACTACATTATCGAGAAAATGACTAATCTTGGTTTTGAGATTATCAAACCAGATGGGGCTTTTTATATCTTTGCTAAGATTCCAGCAGGCTATAATCAAGATTCCTTTGCTTTTCTAAAGGATTTTGCTCACAAGAAGGCTGTTGCCTTTATCCCTGGTGCTGCCTTTGGACAGTATGGAGAGGGCTATGTTCGTCTATCTTATGCAGCCAGCATGGAAACGATCAGAGAAGCTATGAAACGACTTGAGGAGTACATGAAAGAAGCATGATTCAATCTATCACAAGTCAAGGTTTAGTGCTCTACAACCGAAACTTTCGAGAGGATGATAAGCTTGTCAAAATCTTTACAGAGCAGGCAGGCAAGCGCATGTTTTTCGTTAAACACGCTGGTCAATCAAAACTGGCTCCTGTTATTCAGCCCTTGGTGCTAGCTCGTTTTCTCTTGCGCATCAATGATGATGGACTCAGTTATATAGAAGACTATCATGAGGTGATGACATTTCCAAAAATCAATAGTGATCTCTTTGTCATGGCCTATGCGACCTATGTGGCAGCTTTGGCAGATGCGAGTTTGCAGGATAATCAGCAGGACGCTCCCTTGTTTGCTTTTTTGCAGAAGACTTTAGAGCTGATGGAAGAGGGGCTGGATTATCAAGTTTTGACCAATATTTTTGAAATTCAGATCTTGACCCGTTTTGGGATTAGTCTTAATTTTAATGAGTGTGTTTTTTGCCATCGGGTGGGTCAGGCCTTTGATTTTTCTTTCAAATATGGTGCTTGCTTATGTCCTGAGCATTACCATGAGGACGAGAAACGTTGTCATCTGAATCCAAACATTCCCTATCTGCTCAATCAATTTCAAGCTATTAACTTTGAGACTTTAGAGACTATTTCTCTCAAGTCTGAAATCAAGCAAGACTTGCGCAAGTTTATGGACCAGATTTACGAAGAGTACGTTGGGATTCACCTAAAATCAAAGAAATTTATTGATTCCCTAGCCGATTGGGGACAATTACTAAAAGAGGAAGACAAATGAAAAAAATCGCAGTAGATGCAATGGGTGGCGATTATGCACCACAAGCCATCGTTGAGGGTGTCAATCAAGCCCTTGCTGACTTTCAGATATTGAGATTCAACTTTACGGAGATGAAAGTAAAATTAAGCAATATCTAACAGCTACAGATCGCATCAGCATTATCCATACGGATGAGAAGATTGACTCAGACGACGAGCCAACAAAAGCCATCCGTAAGAAGAAAAATGCCAGTATGATATTGGCGGCCAAGGCTGTCAAAGATGGAGAGGCAGATGCTGTTCTTTCTGCAGGAAATACAGGTGCTTTGCTAGCTGCAGGATTTTTCATCGTGGGTCGTATCAAGAACATCGATCGACCAGGTCTTATATCAACCCTACCGACAGTGAATGGGAAAGGTTTTGACATGCTAGACCTCGGTGCCAATGCAGAAAACACAGCCCATCACCTTCATCAATATGCCATCCTAGGTTCCTTCTACGCTAAAAATGTTCGTGGGATTGCAAAACCTCGTGTAGGTTTGCTTAATAATGGAACAGAGAGCAGTAAGGGTGACCCGCTCCGTAAGGAAACTTATGACTTGCTAGCAGCTGATGAAAGTTTGAACTTTATCGGCAATGTGGAAGCGCGTGATTTGATGGATGGCGTTGCTGATGTAGTCGTAACAGATGGTTTCACGGGAAACGCTGTGCTCAAAGCTATTGAAGGTACAGCCATGGGAATCATGGGCTTATTAAAAAATACCATTACAGGTGGCGGTCTTAGAGCCAAACTAGGCGCTCTCCTTCTCAAGGATAGCCTTAAAGGTTTGAAAAAGCAGCTCAACTATTCAGATGTTGGGGGTGCGGTCTTGTTTGGTGTCAAGGCGCCGGTTGTCAAGACTCATGGTTCAAGTGATGCCAAGGCTGTGTATAGTACGATTCGTCAGATTCGTACCATGCTCGAGACAGACGTAGTTGCTCAGACTGCGCGTGAATTTTCAGGAGAATAATATATATATGACAGATAAAGAAATTTTTGACCGTATCGTGACTATCATCCAAGAACGTCAGGGTGAAGACTTTGAAGTAACGGAGGCCTTGAGTTTGAAGGATGATTTGGATGCTGATTCAGTAGATTTGATGGAGTTTGTTCTAACCGTTGAGGATGAATTTGGAATCGAAATTAGTGATGAAGAAATCGATCATCTCCAAAGTGTGGCAGATGTATTAAAAACTATTAAAGATAAAATCTAACATATAGCAACATGCACGTCATGTTGTTTTTTTGTTTCTCGAAAAAAGATAAGATTTTGAAATTTTATAGTTGATACTCAATGAAAATCAAAGAGCAAACTAGGAAGCTAGCCGCAGGTTGCTCAAAACACCGTTTTGAGGTTGTGGATAGAACTGACGAAGTCAGTAACACATATACGACAAGGTGAAGCTGACGTGGTTTGAAGAGATTTTCGAAGAGTATGAGTTTACGAATAAAGAGATGAGCAGAAAAAAGGAGGATTACAGATGTATGTGACAGGTTTTTATCCGTGGTTTATCAAGTGGTTTTTAAAATAAATTTGACTTAGCTATTAATTTTAAAATTGATTATCGAATAGATAAGTAAGAAGAAAAGGAAGGAGTCTGATCAATGTATTTACCAATTTTACTTCCATGGTTTATCAAATTATATTTTTAAATAAATTAAATTTATTTATTCATTTTTAAAATGACTTTTCGAATAGGTAAATGAGAAGGCAAGGAAGGAGATTGCTTCATGTTTATGCCAATCATGTATCCATGGTTCATTAAGTGGTTCTTAAAATAAATTTGACTTAGTTGTTTATTTTTAAAAATTGATTATCGAATAGATAAGTGAGAAGAAAGGAAAGGAGTCTAATCAATGTATTTACCAATTTTACTTCCATGGTTTATCAAATTGTATTTTTAAATAAATTAAATTTATTTATTCATTTTTAAAATAATTTATCGAATAGATAAGTGAGAAGAAGAGGAAGGAGATTAGAAATGATTATTTCAGTTATTTATCCAATTTGGCTTTTAAAATGGTTTAAAGGATAAAAATCTCAAATAAAACCTATAAAAATAAAGGAGAAAAGAAATGACAAACTTTGACAAAATGGAACAGAACTTTGTAGCTCTTACGGAAGAAGAGCTAATGGAAGTGGATGGGGGAGCAGTTTCTGCTGTAGTTGTAGGAGGTGTCTTACTAATTGGTGGTATTGCTTGGGGCTATTTTATGTAATAATAAGGAGAGAAAAAATGAATTTAAATAAATGGACAGAATTGACAGAAGAAGAATTGATGAATACAGAAGGTGGATCAATTACCATAGCCATGGTTGGTGCAGGAGTAGCAATTTTCCTTGGTGGTCGATTAATTGGTCAAGATTTAAAACGTAAATTTGGATAAAAGTGGACTTGTATGAAAAATCTAAAAAATGTAATGGGAGCATTTTTAATTATTTTTGGAGTATTTTGCGTGTTGGGAGATTTAAATGTAATCACCTTTAATGTTGAAAAATATTTCCAAACAGAGTTATTTGTTCCGATGCTTATTTTGATGATGAGTTATTTAGATTCAGGTAAAGATAAGGTTTAAAGAGAACTATTATTAGTATGTGGCAAATGCTATTGAATAATCATCTTTTAGTTGTTATCAATGAAATAAGAACTAAAAAAGAATGGAGAAATAAATGAATATCTCAGAAGAATTTGCGGCTATAATTACATCAGCCTCAGGAATAGTAGGACTTTTGGTTGGAGTAGCTATTGGATTAGCTAGTATTATTTAAAAAGGAGTAGGTGGAATATGAAAAAACTGGATGAAAAATTTGAAATCATGACAGATGCAGATTTGTCTATTACTGAAGGAGGTATTGTTGTTACTACTTCTACAGCGATAGCCTGGGGTGTTTTAGGAGTCGTTACCTATATGTACGGTCGTCATCTAGGAAGCAGACGTTAATTTAAAATTTGAGACAAAGGGTATCAGTAAAAAATTATCCCCTTTCAATAGCATATTTTTAGTAGGTAGGACGTTTGTTCTACCTATTTTTATGTAGGAAAAAGTGCTGTTCAGGTGCAGATATTGTTTTTTTAGAAATAATGTTCTATTTGCTTTTTTATTTGGATAAAATAATCTTACAAAGTTTTCTTTGGAGATTGTTAGGAAAAGGAGTAGGATATGAAATTTAGTAAACGGCATTATCGTCCTCAGGTAGACCAGATGGACTGTGGTGTGGCTTCATTAGCCATGGTCTTTGGTTATTATGGTAGTTATTATTCTCTGGCTCACTTGCGAGAGTTGGCCAAGACGACCATGGATGGGACTACGGCTTTAGGCTTAGTCAAGGTTGCTGAGGAGATAGGTTTGAGACGCGAGCAATAAAGGCGGACATGACCTTGTTTGATTTGCCGGATGTAACTTTTCCTTTTGTGGCTCATGTGCTTAAGGAAGGGAAATTGCTCCATTATTATGTGGTGACTGGGCAGGACAAGAACAACATTCATATTGCTGATCCAGATCCTAGTGTTAAGCTGACCAAGATTTCTCGTGAGCGCTTTGCCAAGGAGTGGACAGGAATCACTATTTTTATGGCACCATCTCCGAGTTATCAGCCTCATAAGGAACAAAAAAATGGTCTGCTTTCCTTTATCCCTATATTAGTGAAACAGCGAGGTTTGATTGTTAATATTGTTTTGGCGACCCTCTTGGTGACCTTGATTAACATTGTGGGTTCTTATTATCTGCAGTCAATCATTGACACTTATGTACCAGATCAGATGCGCTCGACACTGGGAATTATTTCGATAGGGCTAGTCATCGTTTATGTCCTTCAGCAAATCTTATCTTATGCCCAGGAGTATCTTTTACTTGTTTTGGGGCAACGCTTGTCGATTGACGTGATTTTATCCTACATCAAGCACGTTTTTCATTTACCTATGTCCTTTTTTGCAACACGACGGACAGGGGAAATCGTGTCTCGTTTCACGGATGCAAATAGTATCATCGATGCACTGGCTTCGACTATTCTGTCAATCTTTTTGGATGTATCTACTGTCTTGATTATTTCAGTAGTTCTATTTTCGCAGAATAGCAATCTCTTTTTCATGAGTTTACTAGCCCTTCCTATCTACACAGTGATTATCTTTGCTTTTATGAAGCCCTTTGAAAAGATGAATCGGGAAACTATGGAAGCCAATGCGGTTCTGTCTTCTTCTATCATTGAGGACATCAATGGCATTGAGACCATCAAGTCCTTAACTAGTGAAAGTTCACGCTATCAAAGATTGACAAGGAATTTGTAGATTATCTGAAAAAATCTTTTACCTACAGTCGGGCAGAAAGTCAGCAAAAGGCTCTGAAAAAGCTTGCCCAACTCTTGCTCAATGTTGCCATTCTCTGGATGGGGGCTCTCCTAGTCATGGACAATAAGATGAGTTTGGGCCAGTTGATTACCTATAATACTTTGCTTATTTACTTTACAAATCCATTGGAAAATATCATCAATCTGCAAACCAAACTTCAGACAGCGCAGGTAGCCAATAACCGTCTCAATGAAGTTTATCTGGTTGCATCTGAGTTTGAGGAAAAGAAAACAGTCTCGGATTTGAGCTTGCTAGAAGGAGATATGACTTTTAAGCAGGTTCACTACAAATATGGCTATGGTCGAGATGTCTTGTCGGACATCAATCTAACCATTCCGCAAGGCTCTAAAGTGGCTTTTGTAGGGATTTCAGGATCGGGTAAGACGACCTTGGCTAAGATGATGGTTAATTTTTATGATCCAAGTCAGGGGGAGATTAGTCTGGGTGGTGTCAATCTCAATCAGATTGATAAAAAGGCTCTACGCCAGTATATCAACTACCTGCCTCAACAGCCCTATGTTTTCAATGGGACGATTTTGGAGAATCTTCTCCTCGGAGCTAAGGAGGGGGACGACCCAGGAGGATATCTTGAGAGCAGTGGAGTTGGCAGAGATTCGGGAGGATATTGAGCGTATGCCACTGAATTACCAGACAGAATTGACTTCGGATGGGGCAGGGATTTCAGGTGGTCAACGTCAGAGAATCGCTCTGGCGCGTGCTCTCTTGACAGATGCGCCGGTCTTGATTTTGGATGAGGCGACCAGCAGTTTGGATATTTTAACAGAAAAGCGAATTGTTGATAATCTCATGGCTTTAGACAAGACCTTGATTTTCATTGCTCACCGTTTGACCATTGCTGAGCGGACAGAGAAGGTTGTTGTCTTGGATCAGGGCAAGATTGTTGAAGAAGGAAAGCATGCTGATTTGCTTGCACAGGGTGGCTTTTATGCCCATTTGGTCAATAGCTAGAAAGGGGAGAGGATGAAACCAGAATTTTTAGAAAGTGCGGAGTTTTATAATCGTCGTTACCATAATTTTTCCAGTCGGGTGATTGTACCCATGTCACTTCTGCTTGTGTTTTTACTTGGCTTTGCAACTTTGGCAGAGAAGGAGATGAGTTTGTCTACTAGAGCGACTGTCGAACCTAGTCGTATCCTGTCAAACATCCAGTCAACTAGCAACAATCGCATTCTTGCCAATCATTTGGAAGAAAATAAGTTTGTTAAGAAGGGAGATCTTTTGGTTCAATACCAAGAGGGAGCAGAAGCGGTTCAGGCAGAGAATTATGCTAGTCAGTTGGAAATGTTCAAGGATCAGAAGGTTCAACTGGAGTATTTAAAAGCAAGCCTTCAAGCAGGAAGTGATCAATTTCCTGAAACTGATAAATTTGGCTATCAGCATAGTTTTTTAGATTATTTGAATCAAGCTGCTAGTCTGCGGAGTCAGGTTGAGCAACAAAATGCTAGTATATCATCTCAAAATGCAGCAGCAAGTGGTAGCCAGGCAGAATTAAGCAATCTCATCGGAGAAACCCAGTCCAAAATTAAAGAATATCAACAAGCTAAGTCTGCTATTCAAACTGATGGACTCTTAGAAAGTGATCATCCAGCTTACGCTATTTATCAGTCTTATCAGTCAACAAAAGAGCAGGGATTGGAAGGCAAACAACAGGCCTTATCTCAGCTAGATGCTCACATCACTCAGTTGGAGTCAACTCTTGCAGGTTATCGAGTACAGTATGCAGGTTCAGGAGCCCAGCAGGCTTATGCATCTGGATTAGGAAGTCAGTTGGAGTCATTAAAATCTCAGCAACTAGCCAAGGTAGGCCAGGAATTAACGCTCTTGGATCAGAAAATTCTTGAGGTGGAGTCAGGTAAAAAGATTCAAGGAAATCTTTTAGAGAAGGGGAAAATTACAGCAACAGAAGATGGTGTTCTACATCTAAATCCTGAGCATAGTCGATCTACCATCATTCCAGAAGGAACTATCCTCGCTCACCTTTTTCCGCAGTTGGCTAGAGAGAGGAAAGCAAAACTAACAGCTTATATCAGTTCTAAGGAAGTGGCTGGTCTCAAGCATGGGAATGAGGTACGATTTACAACAGTAACGGATGCCAATAAGCAGCTAGTGTTGACATCCAAGATTACCAATATCGATACCAGTGCGACTCAGACAGAAAAGGGCAATTTCTTTAAATTAGAGGCGGATACGGATTTGAATGCTGAACAAGCAGAAAAACTTCGTTATGGACTTGAAGGTCGTTTGACTATGATTACAGGTAGGAAGAGTTTTTTACGCTACTATCTTGATCGTTTTTTGAAACAAGAATAAGGTTCGCATTCTAACTCAAACCAATCTTAGAAAATCGCAAATGAAAAATCATTTGCGATTTTTCTGTACTTTTTCAGATATGACATCAAATATAGTTCGTGAAATATTTGATTTTTAGTGTCTGTTGTGTTAGAATGATGTAAAGTAATGAGAAAGGCGAACAAGAAAATGTCCAGTAAACTTATTTATACGGGAAAAGCTAAAGATATCTATACTACAGAAGACGAAAATGTGATTAAGTCGGTCTACAAGGACCAGGCAACCATGTTGAATGGAGCTCGCAAAGAGACCATCGAAGGTAAAGGTGTGCTAAATAATCAGATTTCGTCTCTTATTTTTGAAAGATTAAATGCGGCTGGTGTGGCGACACACTTTATCGAACGTATTTCTGACACAGAACAACTCAATAAGAAGGTGACCATCATTCCTTTGGAGGTTGTTCTTCGTAACGTGACTGCAGGTTCTTTCTCAAAACGTTTTGGCGTGGAAGAAGGTTTGGACTTAGAAACTCCAATCGTTGAATTTTACTACAAGAACGATGATTTGGATGACCCATTCATCAATGATGAGCATGTGAAGTTCTTGGATATTGCCAATGATGAGCAAATTGCTTATATCAAGGAAGAAACGCGTCGTATCAATGAATTGCTGAAAGATTGGTTTGCACAAATTGGTCTTCGTTTGATTGACTTCAAATTGGAATTTGGTTTTGATAAGGATGGCAAGATTATTTTGGCAGACGAATTCTCACCAGATAACTGTCGCCTTTGGGATGCTGAAGGGCACCACATGGATAAGGATGTTTTCCGTAGAGATTTGGGCAGTTTAACGGATGTTTATAAGGTTGTGTTAGAAAAATTGCAAGGTTTGAAGTGATCTTTTTGAAACGGAAAACCTTCGTCTTCAAGAGCATGTTTGAATAGAAATAAAGGAAATAAAATGGATAAACGTATTTTCGTTGAGAAAAAAGCTGATTTTCGTGTAAAATCTCAGTCTTTAGTAAAAGAATTACAGCATAATCTTCAGTTGAAAACTTTGAAGGATCTTCGTATTGTTCAGGTTTACGATGTCTTTAATTTAGCAGAGGATTTGTTTGCGCGTGCGGAAAAACACATCTTCTCTGAGCAAGTGACCGATACTGTTTTGGATGAAGCTGAGGTTAAGGCTGATCTTGAGAAGCATGCTTTCTTTGCCATTGAAAGTTTGCCTGGTCAATTTGACCAACGTGCGGCATCTTCACAGGAAGCTTTGCTGTTGCTTGGTAGTTCAAATGATGTAACAGTGAACACAGCACAATTGTACTTGGTTAACAAGGATATTGATGCGAATGAGTTGGAAGCTGTCAAAAATTACCTCTTGAACCCAGTGGATTCTCGTTTCAAAGACATTACATCAGGTATTGCCAAACAGGATTTCTCTGAGTCTGACAAGACCATTCCAAACTTGGATTTCTTTGAAACTTATAGGGCAGAAGATTTTGCACAGTATAAGGCAGAGCAAGGATTGGCCATGGAAGTGGATGACCTTATCTTCATTCAAGACTATTTCAAGTCAATTGGTCGTGTGCCAACTGAGACTGAGTTGAAGGTCTTGGATACTTACTGGTCTGACCACTGCCGTCATACAACATTCGAGACTGAGTTGAAAACCATCGACTTCTCAGCTTCTAAATTTGAAAAACAATTGCAAGCGACTTACGATAAGTATATTGCCATGCGTGATGAGTTGGGACGTACGGAAAAACCTCAAACCTTGATGGATATGGCGACTATTTTTGGCCGTTATGAGCGTGCTAATGGTCGTTTGGAAGACATGGAAGTGTCTGATGAAATCAATGCCTGCTCTGTTGAAATTGAAGTGGATGTCAATGGTGTGAAAGAACCATGGCTTCTCATGTTCAAGAATGAAACCCACAACCACCCAACTGAAATCGAACCATTTGGTGGAGCGGCCACTTGTATCGGTGGTGCCATTCGTGACCCGTTGTCAGGTCGTTCATACGTTTACCAAGCCATGCGTATCTCAGGTGCTGGCGATATTACAGCTCCAATTTCAGAAACTCGCGCTGGGAAATTGCCACAACAAGTCATTTCTAAAACAGCAGCTCACGGTTATTCTTCATACGGTAACCAAATTGGTTTGGCAACAACTTATGTTCGTGAATACTTCCACCCAGGTTTCGTTGCTAAGCGTATGGAGCTAGGTGCAGTTGTAGGTGCGGCTCCTAAGGAAATGTTGTCCGTGAAAAGCCTGAAGCAGGTGATGTGATTATCTTGCTTGGTGGTAAGACTGGACGTGACGGTGTCGGTGGTGCGACAGGTTCTTCTAAAGTTCAAACGGTTGAATCTGTTGAAACAGCTGGTGCTGAAGTTCAAAAAGGGAATGCCATCGAAGAACGTAAGATTCAACGTCTTTTCCGTAATGGTCAAGTGACCCGTCTGATTAAGAAATCAAATGACTTTGGTGCTGGTGGTGTCTGTGTGGCTATCGGTGAATTGGCTGATGGTCTTGAAATTGATCTAGACAAAGTGCCATTGAAATACCAAGGTTTGAACGGTACAGAAATTGCCATCTCTGAATCTCAAGAACGTATGGCCGTAGTGGTTCGTCCAGAAGATGTAGATGCCTTCGTTGCAGCATGTAACAAAGAAAATATTGATGCTGTTGTCGTTGCGACAGTGACGGAGAAACCAAATCTTGTCATGCACTGGAATGGTGAAACCATCGTTGATTTGGAACGTCGTTTCCTTGATACAAATGGTGTACGTGTGGTTGTAGATGCTAAGGTGGTTGACAAGGATGTCAAGCTTCCAGAAGAACGTCAAACATCTGCTGAAACCCTTGAAACTGATACTCTTGAAGTCTTGGCTGACCTTAACCATGCCAGTCAAAAAGGGTTACAAACCATCTTTGATAGCTCAGTTGGTCGTTCGACAGTCAATCACCCACTTGGTGGTCGCTATCAAATCACACCAACTGAAGCTTCTGTACAGAAATTGCCAGTCCAACATGGCGTAACTCATACGGCTTCTGTCATAGCGCAAGGATTCAACCCTTATGTAGCAGAATGGTCTCCATATCATGGTGCTGCTTATGCAGTAATCGAAGCAACAGCTCGTTTGGTTGCTGCTGGTGCCAACTGGTCTAAGGCTCGTTTCTCTTATCAAGAATACTTCGAGCGGATGGATAAACAAGCAGAGCGTTTTGGTCAACCAGTAGCTGCTCTTCTTGGATCCATCGAAGCTCAGATTCAACTTGGTTTACCATCTATCGGTGGGAAAGACTCGATGTCTGGTACCTTTGAAGAATTAACCGTACCACCAACCTTGGTTGCTTTTGGGGTAACAACTGCAGATAGCCGTAAAGTTCTTTCTCCAGAATTCAAAGCTGCTGGTGAAAACATCTATTACATCCCGGGTCAAGCTTTGGCCCAAGAAATTGATTTTGATCTTATCAAGTCTAACTTTGCTCAGTTTGAAGCTATTCAAGCAACCCACAAAGTGACAGCGGCATCGGCTGTCAAATATGGAGGTGTCCTTGAAGCACTTGCACTTGCAAGTTTTGGTAACCATATTGGTGCCACTGTAACCCTTGAAAATCTTGAGACTGTCTTGACAGCTCAATTGGGTGGATTCGTCTTCACATCTCCGGAAGAGATTTCAGGTGTTGCTAAGATTGGACAAACAGCAGCTGACTTTACACTTGCTGTCAATGGTGTAACGCTTGATGGACACAAACTTGACAGTGCCTTCCAAGGTAAATTGGAAGAAGTTTACCCAACAGAATTTGCACAGGCAACTGATTTGGAAGAAGTACCTGCTGTGGCATCAGATGCTGTGATCAAAGCTAAGAAACAGTTGAGACACCAGTGGTTTACATCCCAGTATTCCCAGGTACTAATTCTGAGTACGATTCAGCTAAGGCCTTTGAAAAAGAAGGTACCAAAGTCAACTTGGTACCATTTGTAACACTCAACGAAGAAGCGATTGTCAAGTCTGTTGACACTATGGTTGACAATATCGAAAAAGCTAACATTATCTTCTTTGCAGGTGGCTTCTCAGCAGCCGATGAACCAGATGGATCTGCTAAATTTATCGTGAACATCTTGCTCAATGAAAAAGTACGTACAGCCATTGATAGTTTCATCGACCGTGGTGGTTTGATCATCGGTATCTGTAATGGATTCCAAGCTCTTGTCAAATCAGGTCTTCTTCCATACGGTAACTTTGAAGATGCAAGCAGTACTAGTCCAACCCTCTTCTATAATGATGCCAACCAACACGTGGCGAAGATGGTGGAGACACGTATTGCCAATACTAACTCACCATGGCTTGCTGGAGTAGAAGTTGGAGAAATCCACGCTATCCCAGTATCACATGGTGAAGGTAAATTTGTCGTGACAGCTGAGGAATTTGCAGAACTTCGTGACAATGGACAAATCTTTAGCCAATATGTTGACTTCGAAGGCAACCAAGCATGGATTCTAAATACAATCCTAACGGATCTGTCAATGCTATCGAAGGTATTACAAGTAAGAACGGTCAAATTATTGGGAAGATGGGGCACTCAGAACGTTTCGAAGACGGTCTCTTCCAAAATATTCCAGGAAATAAAGACCAGCATCTCTTTGCATCAGCTGTGAAATACTTTACTGGAAAATAAAAGGTATATAAAATGACATACGAAGTAAAATCTCTTAATGAAGAATGTGGTGTTTTTGGTATCTGGGGTCACCCAGACGCTGCCAAATTGACCTATTTTGGACTCCATAGTCTTCAGCACCGTGGTCAGGAGGGGGCAGGAATCCTCTCCAATGACCAAGGGAAATTGAAGCGTCATCGTGATATGGGGCTTTTATCAGAAGTCTTCAAAAATCCTGCGAACTTGGATAAATTGACAGGAACTGGAGCGATTGGACACGTGCGTTATGCGACTGCGGGAGAAGCTTCTGTAGACAATATCCAACCTTTCCTCTTCCGCTTTCACGATATGCAGTTTGGTTTGGCTCATAACGGGAATCTGACCAATGCAGAATCTCTCAAGCAAGAATTGGAACAAAGAGGGGGCAATCTTCAGTTCAACCTCTGATTCAGAAATCTTGGCTCACTTGATTCGTCGTAGCCACAATCCAAACCTGATGGGTAAAATTAAGGAAGCTCTCAGTCTTGTTAAAGGTGGTTTTGCTTATCTCTTGATGTTTGAAGATAAGTTAATTGCAGCGCTCGATCCAAACGGCTTCCGTCCTCTATCAATCGGGAAAATGGCGAATGGAGCAGTAGTGGTTTCATCTGAAACCTGTGCCTTTGAAGTCATCGGTGCTGAGTGGATTCGTGACGTGAACCGGGCGAGATTGTCATTATTGATGACAATGGTATTCAGTATGATAGCTACACAAACGATACTCAGCTTGCTATCTGTTCTATGGAGTATATCTACTTTGCCCGTCCTGACTCCAACATCCATGGTGTTAATGTCCATACGGCTCGTAAGCGAATGGGAGCTCAATTAGCACGTGAGTTCAAGCATGAAGCTGACATTGTGGTCGGTGTGCCAAACTCCTCACTCAGTGCAGCGATGGGCTTTGCTGAAGAATCAGGCCTACCGAATGAAATGGGGCTCATCAAGAACCAATATACGCAACGGACCTTTATCCAGCCGACCCAAGAATTGCGCGAGCAAGGAGTTCGGATGAAATTGTCTGCCGTTTCTGGTGTCGTTAAAGGCAAACGTGTGGTCATGATTGATGATTCCATTGTACGAGGCACGACATCTCGTCGTATCGTAAAATTGCTGAAAGAAGCAGGTGCTACAGAAGTTCATGTGGCGATTGCTAGCCCAGCTCTGGCTTATCCATGTTTCTATGGAATTGATATTCAGAGTCGTGAGGAATTGATTGCGGCCAATCATACGGTCGAAGAAACCTGTCAAATCATTGGTGCGGATAGTCTGACTTATCTTTCTATTGATGGCTTGATTAACTCTATTGGGATTGATACAGATGCGCCAAATGGCGGTCTCTGTGTGGCTTACTTTGATGGGAAATATCCAACTCCTCTCTATGACTATGAAGAAGACTATCGTAGAAGTTTGGAAGAAAAACGAGTTTTTACAAATAAAATTCCCCATTGAAGGAAAGGAAAAGGAAAAAACAAATGACAAATAAAAATGCTTACGCGCAGTCTGGTGTGGATGTTGAAGCGGGTTATGAAGTTGTTGAACGCATCAAAAAACACGTGGCACGTACAGAGCGTGCAGGTGTCATGGGAGCTCTTGGTGGTTTCGGTGGTATGTTTGACCTTTCAAAAACAGGTGTTAAAGAGCCAGTTTTGATTTCAGGAACTGACGGTGTTGGAACCAAGCTGATGCTTGCTATCAAGTACGACAAACACGATACTATCGGTCAAGACTGTGTGGCTATGTGTGTCAACGATATCATCGCTGCAGGAGCGGAGCCCCTTTACTTCCTTGACTACGTCGCAACTGGTAAAAATGAACCAGCTAAACTAGAACAAGTCGTTGCTGGTGTGGCTGAAGGTTGTGTACAAGCAGGTGCGGCCCTCATCGGTGGGGAAACTGCTGAAATGCCTGGTATGTATGGTGAAGACGACTATGACTTGGCTGGTTTCGCAGTCGGTGTGGCAGAAAAATCTCAAATCATCGACGGTTCAAAAGTAGCAGAGGGAGACGTCCTTCTCGGACTTGCTTCAAGCGGAATCCACTCAAATGGTTACTCGCTCGTCCGTCGTGTCTTTGCTGATTACACAGGTGAGGAAGTCCTCCCAGAATTGGAAGGCAAGAAACTCAAGGAGGTTCTTCTTGAGCCAACTCGTATCTATGTCAAGGCTGTCTTGCCACTCATTAAAGAGGAATTGGTGAATGGGATTGCCCACATCACAGGTGGTGGTTTTATTGAAAATGTCCCACGGATGTTCTCAGATGATTTGGCTGCTGAAATTGACGAAAGCAAAGTACCAGTCCTTCCAATCTTCAAAGCCCTTGAAAAATATGGCCAAATCAAACACGAAGAAATGTTTGAAATCTTCAACATGGGTATTGGTCTCATGCTTGCGGTTAAACCAGAACATGTGGAACGTGTCAAAGAACTTCTCGACGAACCAGTTTATGAAATCGGTCGGATTGTCAAGAAGACAGATGCAAGTGTGGTGATAAAATAATGGCTAAAAAGATTGCTGTTTTTGCCTCTGGCAACGGCTCAAACTTTCAGGTGATTGCAGAACAATTTCCAGTAGAATTTGCCTTTTCAGATCACCGGGATGCCTATGTCTTAGAACGTGCCGAAAAGCTAGGGGTTTTATCTTATGCCTTTGAACTCAAGGAGTTTGAGAGCAAAGCAGACTATGAAGGAGCCATCGTCGAACTCTTAGATGAGCACCAGATTGACTTGGTTTGTCTCGCAGGCTATATGAAAATCGTTGGCCCAACTTTACTAGCAGCTTATGAAGGCCGTATCATCAATATTCACCCAGCTTTCTTCCTGAATTTCCAGGCGCTCATGGTATTGAGGATGCTTGGAAAGCAGGTGTGGACCAGTCTGGCGTGACTATTCACTGGGTGGATTCTGGTGTGGATACCGGTAAGGTCATCAAACAAGTCCGTGTGCCACGACTAGCAGATGATACCATCGACAGTTTTGAAGCTCGCATCCACGAGGCGGAGTACAAGTTGTATCCAGAAGTTTTGGAACGTTTGGGAGTGGATAGGAAAGAAGATGGATAATAGTTTTAACAATTGGAATAACAATGCTGGTAGAGATGTTAATATTCAAATTAATCAAGATCAGCCAGAAAAAGTTGCTACTTATGAACCTGAACCAATTTGGAGAAGTCCGATTACAATGGCTGTCTTATCATGGCTGGGCTTCTTTAGTTCGTTAGGGAGCATATTTTCGCTCTTCAAAGTCTTCGAACCTGTACTGAAGTGGTTTAATAATTCTAAGCAAGAAATGTCCACAGAAGTTAATCAAAGCTATACGTTTATCTTTATTGGAATTCTATTAATCACAATAATTATTTTTTCATTACGCAGGATTACTAGTAGACAGACTAGGCATCCTTTGCTATTTAATTATGCGCTTAGTGGAATTGGCAAAAGACTTACTCTTGAGAAAATAAATATTGATCACTGTCCAATATGTAATGGAAAGATGAAATATTACAATAAACCTATAGCGTGGGATATAGTAAGAGACTCAAATGGGAAAGAGAAACGTATTGTGACCGAGAGGGTTCCAGCGTTGGAGTGTAAAAGAAATAGTAAACACTGGGCTGAAGTTGACCCAGCAGAAGATAAAGTATAACATAAGGAGAACCAATGACTAAACGCGCCTTAATCAGTGTCTCAGATAAAGCGGGCATTGTTGAATTTGCCCAAGAACTTAAAAAACTTGGTTGGGATATTATCTCAACAGGTGGTACCAAAGTTGCCCTTGACAATGCTGGGGTAGACACTATCGCCATTGACGATGTGACTGGTTTCCCAGAAATGATGGACGGTCGTGTGAAGACCCTTCACCCAAATATCCACGGAGGACTTCTTGCTCGTCGTGACTTGGATAGCCACTTGGAAGCGGCTAAAGACAACAAGATTGAGCTCATTGACCTTGTGGTGGTCAACCTTTACCCATTTAAGGAAACTATCCTTAAACCAGATGTGACTTATGCTGATGCAGTTGAAAATATCGATATTGGTGGGCCATCTATGCTTCGTTCAGCAGCGAAAAACCACGCTAGCGTAACAGTTGTGGTAGACCCTGCTGACTATGCTGTTGTTCTTGACGAATTGGCAGCAAACGGCGAAACCTCTTATGAAACTCGTCAACGGTTGGCAGCCAAAGTATTTCGTCACACAGCGGCTTATGACGCCTTGATTGCAGAATACTTCACAGCTCAAGTGGGTGAAAGTAAACCTGAAAAACTCACTTTGACTTATGACCTCAAGCAACCAATGCGTTACGGTGAAAACCCTCAACAAGACGCAGACTTCTATCAAAAAGGTTTGCCAACAGCTTACTCAATTGCTTCAGCTAAACAGCTCAACGGTAAAGAATTGTCCTTCAACAATATCCGTGACGCTGATGCTGCTATCCGTATCATCCGTGACTTCAAAGATCGTCCAACTGTTGTGGCTCTCAAACACATGAACCCATGTGGAATTGGTCAAGCTGATGACATCGAAACTGCTTGGGATTATGCTTATGAGTCTGACCCAGTGTCTATCTTCGGTGGTATTGTCGTTCTTAACCGTGAGGTAGATGCTACGACAGCTAAGAAAATGCATGGTGTTTTCCTTGAAATCATCATTGCACCAAGCTATACGGATGAAGCGCTAGCCATTTTGACTAACAAAAAGAAAAACTTGCGGATCCTCGCCTTGCCATTTGACGCTCAAGATGCGAGCGAAGTGGAAGCAGAATACACAGGTGTTGTCGGTGGACTCCTCGTTCAAAACCAAGACGTGATCAAAGAGAGCCCAGCTGACTGGCAAGTGGTGACTAAACGCCAACCAACTGAAACAGAAGCGACAGCTCTTGAGTTTGCTTGGAAGGCTATCAAGTACGTCAAATCAAATGGGATCATCGTGACCAATGACCACATGACACTTGGTGTTGGCCCTGGTCAAACTAACCGTGTTGCTTCAGTCCGCATCGCTATTGATCAGGCTAAAGACCGTCTTGATGGTGCTGTTCTTGCTTCAGATGCCTTCTTCCCATTTGCGGATAACGTGGAAGAAATCGCTAAAGCAGGTATCAAGGCCATCATCCAGCCTGGTGGATCCGTCCGTGACCAAGAATCCATCGAAGCTGCTGATAAATACGGCTTGACTATGGTCTTCACAGGCGTGAGACATTTTAGACATTAAGAAAATAAAAGGGAAGAAAACAGTTTCTTTCCTTTTTTTACTTTAAAAGCGAAACGAAACAAGATTAAAACGAACGTTTGTGGTATAATATTAGTAAATAATTCGCAAAAGAGGTTGAAAGATGAAGCTGTTAGTTGTCGGCTCGGGTGGTCGTGAACATGCCATTGCTAAGAAGTTGCTTGAGTCAAAAGACGTTGAAAAAGTCTTTGTAGCTCCTGGGAATGACGGGATGACTCTGGATGGTCTGGAATTGGTAAATATCTCTATTTCCGAACATTCTAAATTGATTGACTTTGCAAAGGCCAACGATATTGCTTGGTCCTTTATCGGACCAGATGATGCCCTTGCGGCTGGTATCGTGGATGATTTTAATAAAGCTGGTCTCAAGGCTTTTGGTCCGACTAAAGCTGCGGCTGAGCTGGAGTGGTCCAAGGATTTTGCTAAGGAAATCATGGTCAAGTACGGCGTTCCAACAGCAGCCTATGGGACCTTTTCAGATTTCGAAGAAGCCAAGGCCTACATCGAAGAAAAAGGCGCTCCAATCGTCGTCAAGGCAGACGGCTTGGCCCTTGGGAAAGGTGTCGTCGTTGCGGAAACAGTTGAGCAAGCAGTTGAAGCCGCTCAGGAGATGCTATTGGACAATAAATTCGGTGATTCAGGTGCGCGTGTGGTTATCGAGGAGTTTCTTGAAGGTGAGGAGTTTTCACTTTTTGCCTTTGTCAATGGTGACAAGTTCTACATCATGCCAACAGCTCAGGATCACAAACGTGCCTATGATGGTGACAAGGGACCTAACACTGGTGGGATGGGGGCTTATGCGCCAGTTCCTCACTTGCCAGAGAGCGTGGTTGATACGGCAGTTGACACCATTGTCAAGCCAGTCCTTGAAGGGATGATTAAAGAAGGTCGCCCTTATCTGGGTGTCCTTTACGCAGGTCTTATCTTGACAGCAGATGGACCGAAGGTCATCGAGTTCAACGCTCGCTTTGGAGATCCTGAAACGCAAATCATCTTGCCTCGCTTGACATCAGATTTTGCACAAAATATCACGGACATTTTGGAAGGCAAAGAGCCAGCCATCACCTGGACCGACAAGGGTGTGACACTGGGCGTGGTTGTCGCATCAAACGGCTATCCACTCGCTTATGAAAAAGGTGTCAAGCTTCCTACCAAGACAGAAGGCGACATCATCACTTACTATGCCGGTGCCAAATTCGCTGAAAATAGCAGAGCACTGCTATCCAACGGCGGACGAGTCTATATGCTCGTCACCACAGCAGATACCGTCAAAGAAGCCCAAGAAACCATCTACCAAGAACTCTCCCAACAAAAAACAGAAGGCCTCTTTTACCGAACAGATATCGGAAGCAAGGCAATTAAGTAAAGATATAAGAATAACGCGACGAAGTCGCCAAATACGATAATGGTCACTGTGGTGAAAAGACCAGAACAGTATCTGTTATGGTCGGAGGAAACTTTGAGACCTTAGGCTCAAAGTTTAGGAATGAAACCGAAGGTTTGCTTCCGTCCCCACCACCTAAGACCATTATCAAAAAGAAAAATAAAAATTCACAAAATACGTTAATGATCGTATGGTTTGCGAGCGTTAGCGAGCTAATATAGGATAATCGTCGCAGTAGTGGAACTCCTAGTAGCTTTGCTACTAGGAGCGGAAAACTGGAGACTCAGGCTCCAGTTTTAGTAATGGAACGCCCTAGGCGGTCGCTTACGTCCGCACTACATTAGACGATTATCAAAAAAAGGAGAAGAAATGAAACCAGTAATTTCCATTATCATGGGCTCAAAATCCGACTGGGCAACCATGCAAAAAACCGCCGAAGTTCTAGACCGCTTCGGTGTAGCCTACGAAAAGAAAGTAGTTTCCGCACACCGTACACCGGACCTCATGTTCAAACATGCCGAAGAGGCACGTAGCCGTGGCATTAAGGTCATCATCGCTGGTGCTGGAGGCGCAGCCCATTTGCCAGGAATGGTTGCTGCTAAAACAACCCTTCCAGTCATTGGTGTACCAGTCAAATCACGTGCTCTTAGTGGCGTGGACTCGCTCTACTCTATCGTACAGATGCCGGGCGGTGTGCCTGTTGCGACAATGGCTATCGGTGAAGCAGGTGCGACAAATGCGGCCCTCTTTGCCCTCCGTCTCCTTTCAGTAGAAGATCATGCTATCGCGACAGCTTTGGCGGATTTCGCAGAAGAGCAAGGAAAAATCGCAGAGGAGTCTACAAATGAGCTCATCTAAAACAATCGGAATTATCGGTGGCGGTCAGCTGGGGCAGATGATGGCCATTTCTGCTATCTACATGGGGCACAAGGTTATCGCGCTGGATCCTGCGGCGGATTGTCCGGCCTCTCGCGTGGCGGAGATCATCGTGGCTCCTTATAATGATGTGGATGCCCTTCGTCAGTTGGCAGATCGCTGTGATGTTCTCACTTATGAATTTGAAAATGTCGATGCCGACGGTTTGGATGCCGTTATCAAGGATGGGCAACTCCCTCAAGGAACGGACTTGCTCCGCATTTCTCAAAATCGCATTTGAAAAGGACTTTCTCTCAAACAAGGCCAAAGTCACCGTTGCACCTTACAAGGTTGTGATCTCAAGTCAAGATTTGGCAGACATTGACCTATCGAAAAACTATGTCCTCAAGACGGCGACCGGTGGTTACGATGGCCATGGTCAGAAGGTCATTCGTTCAGAAGCAGATTTGGAAGAAGCATACGCTTTAGCGGACTCAGCAGACTGCGTTTTAGAAGAGTTCGTCAACTTTGACCTTGAGATTTCAGTTATCGTTTCTGGTAATGGCAAGGATGTGACAGTCTTCCCCGTTCAGGAAAATATCCACCGCAACAACATTCTTTCAAAGACCATTGTGCCTGCTCGTATTTCTGATAGTCTAGCAGAAAAAGCCAAAACCATGGCAGTACGAATTGCAGAACAACTGAACCTCTCTGGAACTCTTTGCGTGGAAATGTTTGCGTCAGCTGATGACATCATTGTCAACGAAATCGCGCCACGTCCACACAATTCAGGCCATTACTCGATTGAAGCTTGTGACTTCTCCCAGTTTGATACCCATATCTTGGGCGTTCTCGGAGCACCACTCCCAGCAATTCACCTTCATGCTCCTGCTGTTATGCTCAATGTTCTCGGCCAGCATGTTGAGGCTGCTGAAAAATATGTCACAGAAAATTCAAGCGCCCACCTCCACATGTATGGTAAAATAGAAGCGAAGCACAACCGCAAAATGGGACATGTGACTTTGTTTAGTTATGAACCGGATAAGGTTGAGGAGTTTGGGAAAGGAATTGATTGGTAGGTTAGAATTACTGATGTACTTAGATTCTTTTCTTAGATAATCTTACAGTAATATTTAGAAGAGAGGCGAGTGTATGAAGCGATTGTTTACAATCGGTCATTCTAGTTATGATTTTTCATATTTGGTGGAAAGGTTGCAAAAATATCATATTGACTGGGTTTTTGATGTTCGAAGCGTACCATTCTCAGCCTTTGCACCCCAATATAATTCTACTAATTTGAAAGAGAAATTACCTAAATATGGAATTTCTTATTATGAGATGGGAGAATATTTTGGAGCCCGTCAGCTAGGGGAACAGTATAGATACTGTTATCCTAACGGTTATTTAGATTTTGAATTATGGTGTAGCACGGTGCCATTTCTGAAAGCAAAAAAAGGATTAATATCTAGGGGGATTACAAAACATAATATTGCATTAATGTGTACAGAGAAGAATCCAATTGATTGTCATAGAACAATTATGGTTGCCAGAGACTTAGAACTAGATGGGATAGAATCCTATCATATTTTAGCAGATGGAACTTTGAAATCGCAGAGTCAATTATCTAAAGACTTATTAAATTCGTATATTTTAAAGTTGAACAGTCAAAAATCTCAAACTGATTTTATAAAGGGACAAGGTACTCTAGACTTATTTGGAAACAAAGATAGTTATATTTATTTTGAAAATGAGGCAGATTTTGATTCATCCTTAGAAATTATGGAAAAGAGCGATTCAGAATACCTTAAGGATGCCTATCGTGAATTAAAATGAAAAGATAGGATATAGAATTTTTTTAGAATGAGAGCGGAAGTAATGATTATTTATACTATAGGTTTCACAAAGAAATCTGCAGAAGAATTCTTTGAAAAAAATTATAAATGAAAAAAAATAGAAGTGTTAATTGATACTCGGTTGAATAATCAATCTCAGTTGTCTGGTTTTTTTCAAAAGGAAGAGATTTACCTTATTTTTTTAAAAAGAACTTGCAAATTGTAAATATATATATGAAAAAAATTATGCTCCCACAAAAGATATTCTAAATGAATACAAGAAAGGTATTACTAGCTGGGATGAGTATGAAGTGAAGTATAATAAACTTATACAGACGCGCAACATGGTCGATAATTTTATAAAAAATTATAGTAATTATTCAAGAGTAGTTATACTGTGTTCTGAACACACTCCTGAACATTGTCATAGGCGATTACTCGTTGATGCGATTATCAAAAATATAGAATGTGAAGTTGTTCATTTATGAGGAAGTAAATATGAGCAGAAGAATAGTTGTTTTAACAAAATCTGATAAACATAATGGATTTTGTGTAGCTGGTAGAGATATTAATAGTGGAGAATGGCTTCGGTTAGAAAATAATAGAGGGGTAATTGACAGTCAAGATTTACTCACAGAAGATGGGTATGAATGTAAAGAGTTAGATGTAATTGATGTTGAATTGTTATCAGAAGAAAGCGATGTAGAGCATCAGCCAGAGAACGTTTTAATTAACGAGGAATATTATATAAGATTAGTTGGTAATATGACTTGGGAAGAGGTTATTCATAAATGGAGGGAAGATTACACTAATACAATTTTAGGGATTAAACAGTATTATAGGGGAGGCTATCTTACTAAACCTTCAATAAGAATAGAAAGACGATTGGAATTTTACAACAATAATGATATTCCGCATAAATCTTTAACACTTATAAAAGCTAGAGATGTAAGTTTTGAGATAAATGAATTCCGAGGCGAAAGGAAAAATCACCCCAAAATTAAATTTCAATATGAAAATAGCCAAGGAGAACTTTTAGATTATTATTTAACAGTTACTGATCCAAATTATCCTAATGATGAGAGATTACCTCAAGGTGTAGCACCAGAAGTATATTTAATTGTTAGTTTAGGAGAAGTATACGAAGAGGATGGGGAAGTATATTTGTTGGTTGCTAAAGTTATTACAGATATTATTTAAGGAGAAAAACATGATCAACCGTTATTCTCGCCCAGAAATGGCGAACATTTGGACTGAAGAAAATAAATACCGTGCTTGGCTTGAGGTGGAAATCTTGGCTGACGAAGCATGGGCTGAGTTGGGAGAAATTCCTAAGGAAGATGTAGCTTTGATTCGTGAAAAAGCGGACTTTGACATCGACCGGATTTTGGAAATCGAGCAGGAGACTCGTCACGATGTGGTTGCCTTCACACGTGCGGTTTCTGAGACTCTTGGTGAAGAGCGCAAGTGGGTCCACTATGGTTTGACTTCCACTGACGTGGTGGATACGGCCTACGGTTACCTCTATAAACAAGCCAACGATATCATCCGCAAGGATCTTGAAAACTTCCTTAACATCATCGCTGACAAAGCGAAAGAACACAAGTTTACTATCATGATGGGTCGCACCCATGGTGTGCACGCTGAGCCGACAACTTTTGGTCTTAAATTGGCAACTTGGTACAGCGAAATGAAGCGCAACATCGAGCGTTTCGAGCATGCGGCTGCTGGTGTGGAAGCTGGTAAGATTTCTGGTGCGGTTGGTAACTTTGCCAACATCCCACCATTCGTTGAAAAATATGTCTGCGACAAATTGGGTATCCGTGCTCAAGAAATCTCTACACAGGTGCTTCCTCGTGATCTTCACGCTGAGTACTTTGCAGTTCTTGCGAGCATCGCAACTTCTATCGAGCGTATGGCGACTGAAATTCGTGGTCTTCAAAAATCAGAACAACGTGAAGTGGAAGAGTTCTTTGCCAAAGGCCAAAAAGGTTCTTCAGCAATGCCTCACAAACGTAACCCAATCGGTTCTGAAAACATGACAGGTCTTGCGCGTGTTATCCGTGGTCACATGGTCACAGCTTATGAAAACGTAGCCCTTTGGCATGAACGTGATATCTCTCACTCATCAGCTGAGCGTATCATCGCACCAGACACAACAATCTTGATTGACTACATGCTCAACCGTTTCGGAAACATCGTTAAGAACTTGACAGTCTTCCCAGAAAACATGATCCGTAACATGAACTCGACTTTTGGTTTGATTTTCAGTCAACGTGCTATGTTGACCTTGATTGAAAAAGGTATGACCCGTGAGCAAGCTTACGACTTGGTACAACCGAAAACAGCCTACTCTTGGGATAACCAAGTTGACTTCAAACCACTTCTTGAAGCCGATCCAGAGGTGACATCACGCCTCACTCAAGAAGAAATCGACGAAATCTTCAACCCAGCATACTACACCAAACGAGTAGATGATATCTTTAACCGTCTAGGACTTGGGGACTAATATTTTATAATAGTTTCACAAGCAAAATAGTTTTCATATGCAATACAAAAAAGCGAGACCTTGTCCCGCTTTTTATTTTATATCAAAAGATTTGAGTTTAATCTTTTTTCTTGCTAAGTCCGTAAGCTGTAAGAGCTGACATAAGACCAGTAGCAATCAACCATTCTGAGCCTTGAGTTCCTGTTTCAGGTAGTTTTTTCTCTTTTGCTACAGGAGCTGGACCTTGAGGAAGAGCTTTATTTTCCTTAGCAGGAACAGTTGCTGGAGCTGGCTCGCTTGGAATTTCTAGTGTTGGTTTTTCTTCGGCGATAGCAGCTTGTCCATGTTCATCGCCGACGTGAGTGACAGGGTTCCCCACTTCAATCACTTGAGTAACAGGTTCTTGCGCTACGACACTTGTAACCAATGTTCTAACTTCAGTTCCGTCTGCAGCCGTAGTTACAGAATAGAAATGACTACGACGACCGTTTACACCTTCAGTCACGATACGAGATTGTCCTTTAGGTAATTGATTAGTTTTACGAGTGATGGTTGTAAATGGAATTTCTTCATTTTGGATGTCAACTCTCTGTTTGTTTTCAGCAATAGTAGCTTGTCCCTTTTCATCCCCAAGGTGAATAACAGGGTTCCCCACTTCTACCACTTGAGTGACAGGTTCTAGGCTTACTTCACTGCTTACTAGAGTTTTAACTTCAGTTCCATCAGAAGCCGTAGTTACAGAATAGAAGTAGCTGCGACGACCGTTGACACCTGCAGTTACTAGACGAGTTTGTCCCTTAGGTAGTGAAGGAGTTTCGCGAGTGATGGTTGTGAATGGAATTTCTTCATTTTGGATGTCAACTCTCGGTTTGTTTTCAGCAATAGTAGCTTGTCCCTTTTCATCCCCAAGGTGAGTGACAGGATTCCCTACTTCAACCACTTGAGTAATCGGTTCTAGGCTTACTTCACTGCTTACTAGAGTTTTAACTTCAGTTCCATCAGCAGCCGTAGTTACAGAATAAAAGTAGCTGCGACGACCGTTCACACCTTCAGTTACTAGACGAGTTTGTTCCTTAGGTAGCGAAGGAGTCTCGCGAGTAATGGTTGTAAACGGAATTTCTTCGTCCTCGATCACAACACGTGGTTTTGCATCTGCAACAGGAGCAACTCCTTCTTCATCTCCTACGTGAGTGACAGGCTTACCGACTTCTACGATTTGAGTGACAGGTTCTTGAGTCACTTGACTATCAAGGAGAGTTTCATGTGCTTCACCATTTTCAGTCACGACAGAAAGGTAATTTGTACGTTCTCCTTTGACACCGACAGTGATGACTTTTTCTTGTCCTGCTGGGAGGTTAGGATTGTCTTTCTTAACAATATCAAATGGAATTTCTTCTGTTTTAACGAGAAGCTCTGGTCGGTTTTCAACTGTAGCAGCAGTTTCACTTTCATCAAGGCTTCCTGAGTGAGTTGCGGCTGGCTTAAGCCCTAGTCTAGCTGCTTTAAGATTAGCTACGAGGGCATCCAACTCAGCTTGTTTATTACGGTTAAGATTGTAGTTCAGAGCTTCTTTAGCAGCCTTGAGAGCGTCTAGGCTTTCTGTGCTGTATCCTTCTAAGTTTTCAGGGATTTGAGCAAGTTCTTCGCGTAGTGCTTTGTAGTCAGCACGGAAGTAGTCCTTGTTGTGATCTGCAAAGGCAGTCATGAGTTCAAAAATTTCTTCTTCCTTGTATTCTGCGCTTGGTCTATCAGCCCAAATAGCTAGCATACTACCAATCGTAGGTAGATCGACTTCAGGATATTTAGTTGATGCTAGTTGGTTAAATGGAGTTTTTTCAGTATTTTCAATAGCTTTCTTGAGGAAGCCACCGCCATCTTCTGGTTTTTGACCGAGAATGTAGTACCAATCTCCATTCGTGTTAAGGAATTTATAGCCTTTGCTTGCTAGGTATTGAGGAGACGCAAGGTTGTAACCCCACCATCCTTTAGACCAGTAAGAGATGATAACGTCTTTATCAAACTCAACATCATCCTTGTCTTCGTAGTAGAAGCCATCGTTAAAGGCCATTGGTTGCAAGCCTTTTTCTTTAGCCATGGCAGCTAGGCTATTAGAGTATTCAGCAAATTTGCCGTAGAGACCATACCACTTGAGGTAGTACCACCCTTGAGCATTGGTAGCATCGTTAGCATACTCATCTGTACCATAGTTGAAAATCTTAGTCTTGCCTGCAAAGAAGTCCATGTACTTACCGATAAGGGCTTTTGTAAAGTTCATTGCTTCTTCGTTTTCAAGGTCCATAGTTGTTTTTGAAACCTTGTCAAAGTTAGCTTGAGGGTTTGCGATGCCTAATTTTTCCATAGCGACAAGCATAGCATCCATGTGACCTGGGCTATTGATAGCTGGGATTAGTCCAATACCTTTGTCCTTAGCATACTGGATAAGTTCAGTAATTTCAGCCTGGTTCAAAGTAGTTCCATTAGGATCATCGTAGTAAGATTTTGTTCCCTCAATGATGGCATTTTTCACATCGTCACTTGCATAGGTCTTACCGTTTGCAGTGATGGTCATGTCGTCAAGTAGGAAGCGAAGTCCATCATTTCCAAGGAGGAGATGGATGTCAGAGTAGCCAAGTTCGCTAGCCTTGTCAACGATACGTTTAAGTTGGTTTAGTGTGAAGTATTTACGACCAGCATCGATAGAGATAACCTTGTTCTTAGCTAGTTTTTCAACTTCACGTTTAGCATCTTCTTCTTTTTGAGCTTCTGGAGTGAAGGTCAAGTTGCTAACAGCTTCTTGGAGTTTTGCGATCGCTTGATCAATAGTATCTTGTTGAGCACGGCTGAGGTTGCCATCAAGAGAACGAATGGCTTTTTCAGCTTCTTTAACGGCTGCAATACTTTCTTCTGTGTAGCGAGTAAGGTCTGTTGGAACTTCTTTCAGAGCTTGCTCGGCAGACTCGTAGTCAGCAGCGAAGTATTCAGCATTTGAATTTGCGAATTGACGCATGAGCTTGAATAGACGAGATGGAGAATAGCGGGCAGATGGAGTATCAGCCCAAGCAGCTACCATACCACCGATGATAGGGATATCAGCTCCTTCAGTTTTTGGAACTGAAGTAATTGGTGTGCTCTTAATACCATTCAAACCTTGATCAAGGTTGTACCAACCTTGTCCATCAGCATTACGGCCGAGAACGTAGTACCAAGCATCGTTAGTGTTGAGGATTTCGTGCCCTTTTTCAACTAGTAGTTTAGAAGAAGCGACATCGTAACCACCCCAGCCACCAGTCCACATAGACACGATGATATCTTTATCAAAGGTACCAAAACTTGTATCACTATTATAGTAGATACCGTCGTTGAAGGCCATTGGTTTAAGACCGTGAGATTTAACGATACGAGCTAGGTCGTTAGCGTAGGCGATGAATTTATCATACCCCTTGTCTGGGTATCCATCTTCTGGATACCATTTATAGGCTTGAAGCACACTCCATCCCTTGGCGTTAGTAGCATCATTAGCATACTCGTCCAAACCGATGTTGAAGATTTCAGACTTGCCAGCAAAGTAAGCTGCGTATTTATCAATCAAGGCCTTTGTAAAGGCCACAGCCTTTTCGTTGTCAAGGTCAACAGTACGTGCAGATTCTTTACCAAAGTAGTTGAAGTTAGGTTTTTCAATGCCAAGTTCTTTCATGGCATTGAGGATAGCATCCATGTGACCAGGACTGTTAACTGTTGGGATAAGGCCGATACCTTTATCTTTAGCATAGTTAATCAAGTCGGTCATTTGGCTTTCAGTTAGGTGATTACCATTTGGATCGTTGTAATAGGCATTTGTACCATTTTCAACAGCACGTTTGACATCGTCGCTGGCATAAGTCTTGTCACCAACAGTTAGAGACATATCGTCAAGCATAAAGCGCAAGCCATCATTTCCAACCAAAAGGTGAAGATCAGTATAGCCATAGTGTTTTGCCTTGTCGATGATTTCTTTCAGTTGATCTGGAGAAAAGTATTTACGCCCTGCATCAATAGAAACGATTTTCTTTTTAGCCAGTTTTTCATTGACTTGAGCAGCTCTCTCTGTAGCGACTACAGGTGCTTCGGCTTTAGCAACTTCTTTGTTTTCTGCCTTTTCTGGTTCTGGCTGCTTAGCTTCTTCAGTTACTTCTGGTTTTGCTGGAGTTTCTTCGGTTGTAACAGTTTTTTCTACGATAGGTGCAGGAGTAGCTTCAACTTTTGGTGCTTCAGTGTTTGTTACAGGTGTCACTGGAGCTGCAGGAGCTACGGCTTCTGGTGTAGGAATAGTTTCAAGTTTTTCTTCGCTGGCCTGTGGAGACGATTCTCCTGCGGCTTGGATAGTAGGTTGATTCTCTGTTGTAGTAGGTACGACTCCATCAGCAGCAACAGCTTGCGCATGAAAGGCAAAGCCAATCAAGACAGAAGCTGCTCCGATTGCGTATTTACGAATAGAGAAACGCTGTTTATTTTCTGGTTTCATTAAATAACCTCCTAATTTATTGTTTTGGTAGCGTTTTCACAAACTGATTCCATTGTATTATCTGAATCTAGTAAAGTCAAGTAATTTAATAAAATACCTAAAAAAAATATAAGAAGTTATTTAATTTGAACTAAATTTTTATTTTTACTCTGTTTTTAGTAAAATTTCTCCAAATTATAGTTTAAAGTCATTTGATATTTCCTACTAAAAGCTGGCGTGCTATAATGAAAAACAGAAAAGCCTGAAACAATTGTCTCAGACTTTTTAATGTTTAGTGATCGCGATCACATGAGATAAACTTAATCTTGTAGAAATCAGAACGTTTATAGGTCTCAATGTATTCCAACACTTGACCAGTTGACTCAAGTTTAGTAGTCTTGGTTTGGAGAACGGTTGGGAACTGGGAGTCGATTCCTAGGATAGAAGCAGCATGTTCTGGAGTCGGAAATACAATTTCATTGATTTCTTCAAAATGCTCGTCATTCATATGAATGTGGTAGTCCAATTTGAAACGATTATAGATAGAACTATAATATTCTAGATCTGGATAGTTTGCATTGATGTATTGTTCAGGGATATAAGATGTGTGGTAGATATAAGTAACACCGTTTGATTCACGGATACGTTCAATTTTGTAATAAAATTGATCGCCGCGTAAGCCGAGTTTTTCTAAATATTTAAGATCGTTCCCACGTTCAATAGAAAGAACAGTGACTTTATCATCTTTTGTTTCGAAAATTTCTACATCAGAAAATTCTACAAGTTTGTGCTTGCGTGCGCGAGCCACAAAGGTTCCCTTTCCTTGTTGGCGGACAATATAGCCGTCTTTGGCAAGGTCATTTAAGGCACGAACAACAGTGATTGAACTTACATCATACATCGCAATCAATTCTGCTTCAGTGTAGAACTTATCTCCACTAGCGAATTGACCTGAAATGATTTTGTTTTTCAATTCATCTTTGATATATTGATACTTTGGAATTGCCATATTTTCACCTCATTTTTTCCTTCTCCATTTTGATTCTACCATAATTAGTTTGAAAATGATAGTATTATAGTATAAAAATATAAAATAATAGACTAAGTGATTGACTTATATTTTTTTACCATTAAAAAAATTCATGAAATCAAGTCATTTAGGCGGAAAAAAATTTAATATAAAAATACTTTTTTTGAAGAATTTTTAGAAAACAATTCAGTAAAAAGAAAAAAATTTTAAATAATTTTTTAAAAATCTATTGACAAGATGGCTTCATTGGTTTATTATTTAATATAACAACAAATGAAAGCGCAAACGGAAAAGTATGGGGTGGTGAAATGACAAGATTTAAAATTGAGGATGATTTTTACCTAGATGGGAAACCATTCAAAATTTTATCTGGTGCCATTCATTATTTTAGAATTCCTGAAGAGGACTGGTATCATTCATTATACAATCTCAAGGCTTTAGGTTTCAACACTGTTGAAACATACGTCGCTTGGAATTTGCATGAGCCAACTGAAGGAAACTTCAATTTTGAAGGCAATCTTAATATTGACAAATTTCTTCAGACAGCTCAGGATTTAGGCTTGTATGCTATTGTACGACCATCTCCTTTCATCTGTGCAGAGTGGGAGTTCGGTGGTTTACCAGCATGGCTTTTAAATAAAGACATGCGAATCCGTTCCTCTGATCCAGCCTTTGTTGAAATGGTAGGACGTTACTATGATCATTTACTTCCACGTCTTGTTTCAAGATTGTTGGATAATGGTGGTAACATCCTCATGATGCAGGTTGAAAATGAGTACGGTTCATACGGTGAGGACAAAACCTACTTGCGTGAGATTCGCCGATTGATGGAAGAACGTTCAGTGACTTGTCCGCTCTTTACATCTGATGGTCCATGGCGAGCAACTCTGAAAGCTGGTACCTTGATTGAAGATGATCTCTTTGTGACAGGGAACTTTGGTTCAAAAGCTAACTTTAACTTCTCGCAAATGCAAGAGTTCTTTGATGAGTATGGCAAGAAATGGCCACTCATGTGTATGGAATTCTGGGATGGATGGTTTAACCGATGGAAAGAACCAGTCATTACGCGTGAGCCAGAGGAGTTAGCAGAAGCCGTACATGAGGTACTAGAGCAAGGCTCTATCAACCTTTACATGTTCCACGGTGGAACCAACTTTGGTTTTATGAATGGTTGTTCAGCTCGAGGAACCATTGATTTACCACAAGTAACATCTTATGATTATGACGCTCTCCTTAATGAAGCTGGGAATCCAACTGCTAAATACATGGCAGTTAAGGAAATGATGGCAACTTACTATCCTGAGTATCCACAATTAGAACCGCTTTACAAAGAGAGTATGGAAGTTGAAAACATTCCACTGGTTGAGAAAGTTTCTCTGTTCGAAACCTTGGATAGCCTAACAAGTCCAACTAAAAGTCTCTATCCTAAGAAAATGGAAGAGTTGGGACAAAGTTACGGTTATCTACTCTATCGTACAGAATCTAGTTGGGATGCAGAAGAAGAACGTATCCGTATCATTGACGGTCGAGACAGAGCTCAGCTATTTGTAGATGGTAAATGGGTTGCAACTCAGTACCAGACAGAAATTGGTGAGGACATCTTCTATCAAGGAGAAAAGAAAGCGCTCTCTCGATTTGATATCTTGGTAGAAAATATGGGGCGTGTCAATTACGGGCATAAGTTCCTAGCAGATACACAACGAAAAGGGATTCGTACAGGTGTCTGCAAAGACCTACACTTCATGCTGAACTGGGAACACTATCCGCTTTCACTAGATAATCCTGAAAAGATTGATTTCTCAAAAGGATGGACAGAAGGACAACCTGCCTTTTACGCCTATGACTTTGAAGTTGAGGCTCCAAAGGACACCTACTTAGACTTATCTGAGTTTGGTAAAGGAATTGCCTATGTCAATGGCCATCATCTCGGACGTTTCTGGAATGTTGGTCCAACCTTATCGCTTTATATTCCGCACAGCTATCTCAAGGAAGGTGCTAACCGCATCATTATCTTTGAAACTGAAGGGGATTATAAAGAACACATACATTTAACTCGTAAACCTACACTAAAACACATAAAGGGGGAAAACTTATGACAATTGTAGGATGCCGTATCGATGGACGTTTGATCCACGGACAAGTAGCCAATCTTTGGTCTGCTAAACTCAATGTTTCACGTATCATGGTCGTTGACAATGAGGTTGTGAACAATGACGTTGAGAAGAGCGGATTGAAACTTGCAACACCACCAGGTGTAAAACTTAGTATCTTGCCGGTTGATAAAGCGGCAGCGAATATCCTTGCTGGCAAATATGACAGCCAACGTCTCTTGATTGTAGCACGCAAACCTGACCGTTTCCTTGGTTTGGTTGAAGCAGGCGTACCGCTTGAAACAGTCAATGTCGGCAACATGTCTCAAACACCAGAAACTCGCTCTATCACACGTTCAATCAACGTTGTAGATAAAGACGTAGAAGATTTCCACAAATTGGCGGAAAGGTGTTAAACTTACTGCTCAAATGGTTCCAAATGATCCAGTTTCAGACTTTTTGAGCTTATTAAAATAGGAAAAAATTTTTAGGAGGTCATTGTTATGATACAATGGTGGCAAATTTTACTTCTCACTCTGTACTCAGCTTATCAAATCTGTGATGAGTTGACGATCGTTTCTTCTGCAGGTTCCCCTGTATTCGCTGGTTTCATTACTGGTTTGATCATGGGAGATTTGACAACTGGTTTGTTTATCGGTGGTAGCTTGCAGTTGTTTGTCCTTGGGGTAGGTACCTTCGGTGGTGCTTCTCGTATCGACGCAACTTCTGGTGCGGTTCTTGCGACAGCTTTCTCAGTTTCACAAGGTATCGAAACAGATCTTGCGATCACTACAATCGCTGTACCAGTAGCGGCACTTTTGACTTACTTCGACGTACTTGGTCGTATGACTACTACATTCTTCGCACACCGTATTGATGCTGCGATCGAACGCTTTGACTATAAAGCAATCGAACGTAACTACCTTCTTGGTGCGCTTCCATGGGCTGCTTCTCGTGCCCTTCCAGTATTCTTCGCCCTTGCTTTTGGTGGAGAATTCGTACAAGCAGTTGTAAACCTTGTTAAAGAATTCCAATGGGTTGCAGACGGTTTGACTCTTGCAGGTCGTATGCTTCCAGGTCTTGGATTCGCTATCTTGCTTCGTTACCTTCCAGTTAAACGTAACCTTCACTACCTTGCTATGGGATTCGGTTTGACAGCTATGTTGACTGTTCTTTACTCATACGTAACAGGTCTTGGTGGAGCAGTTGCTGGTATCATTGGCACTCTTCCTGCTGACGTTGCTGAAAAAATTGGCTTTGCCAACAACTTCAAAGGATTGTCTATGATCGGTATCTCTATCGTAGGTATCTTCCTTGCGGTTGTTCACTTCAAGAACAGCCAAAAAGTTGCTGTAGCAGCACCTTCTACACCATCAGAAAGTGGGGAAATTGAAGATGACGAATTCTAATTACAAATTAACAAAAAGAAGATTTTTAATCAAATTAACAAACGTAGCTTGTTCACTTTCCAATTGGGATGGAACTACGAGCGTATGCAAGCATCAGGTTACCTTTACATGATCTTGCCACAATTGCGTAAAATGTATGGAGATGGAACTCCTGAGTTGAAAGAAATGATGAAAGTTCATACTCAATTCTTCAACACTTCACCATTCTTCCACACAATCATCGCTGGTTTTGACCTTGCTATGGAAGAAAAAGATGGCGTTGGCTCAAAAGATGCGGTTAACGGTATCAAGACAGGTTTGATGGGACCATTCGCTCCTCTTGGAGATACTATCTTTGGTTCACTTGTACCTGCTATCATGGGATCTATCGCTGCAACAATGGCTATCGCTGGTCAACCTTGGGGTATCTTCCTTTGGATCGCAGTTGCAGTAGCGTATGACATCTTCCGTTGGAAACAATTGGAATTTGCATACAAAGAAGGGGTTAACCTTATCAACAACATGCAAAGCACTTTGACAGCTTTGATTGAAGCTGCATCTGTACTTGGTGTCTTCATGATGGGTGCTCTTGTAGCAACAATGATCAACTTTGAAATTTCATACAAATTGCCAATCGGTGAGAAAATGATTGACTTCCAAGATATCTTGAACTCAATCTTCCCACGCTTGCTTCCAGCAATCTTCACAGCATTCATCTTCTGGTTGCTTGGTAAGAAAGGTATGAACTCAACTAAAGCAATCGGTATCATCATTGCTCTTGCTGTTGGACTTTCATTCATCGGTAAATTCTTACTTGGAATGGGCGCATAATTTATGAGTAAATCATTGATTTTAGTGAGCCATGGACGTTTCTGTGAAGAACTTAAAGGTAGCACAGAAATGATTATGGGTCCACAAGACAACATTCATGCGGTAGCTCTTCTTCCAGAAGATGGACCAGAAGATTTCACTGCGAAATTTGAAGCTGCTGTCGAAGGTTTGGATGATTTCCTAGTCTTTGCTGACCTCCTTGGTGGAACACCATGTAACGTGGTGAGCCGTCTGATTATGGAAGGTCGTGACATTGAACTTTATGCAGGAATGAACCTTCCAATGGTCATTGAGTTTATCAATGCAAGCCTAACTGGAGCTGATGCAGATTATAAAAATCGTGCTTCAGAGAGCATTGTCAAAGTTAATGATTTATTGGCAAGCTTCGACGACGATGAAGATGAATAAGGTGTAATAACTGAAATACTGTTAGAACACATTTCATAGAATATAAATGGGAATGGGGCTTACTCCCATTCCCATATTTTATAAAAAAGAACAGATTAGAGGTTTTCTATGCTAGATTATACAAAAGAAGAATTGCTTGAGTTGGGGGCAGAAATCACAACACGCGAAATCTACCAACAACCAGATGTTTGGAAAGAAGCTTTTGAAACTTATCAAGCACGACGTGATGAAATTGCAGCTTTCTTGCAAGGAATTGCAGATAAGCATGACTATATCAAAGTAATCCTAACTGGTGCTGGAACTTCTGCCTATGTAGGTGATACTCTGGTTCCTTACTTTAAAGAAGTTTTCGATGAGCGTAAATGGAACTTCAATGCTATTGCGACAACTGATATCGTAGCTAATCCACAAACTTATTTGAAAAAAGACGTGGCAACTGTTTTGGTATCATTCGCGCGTAGCGGAAACTCACCTGAGAGTGTAGCAACCGTTGACTTAGCAAAAGCTTTAGTTGACGAACTTTATCAAGTAACAATCACATGTGCGGCTGAAGGGAAATTGGCTCTCCAAGCGCATGGTGATGACCGCAACCTCTTGCTCTTGCAACCAGCTGCTTCCAACGATGCTGGATTTGCGATGACTTCAAGCTTCACTTCAATGATGTTGACAGCGCTCTTAGTATTTGATCCGACAGATTTTGCTGTTAAAGCTGAACGTTTCGACGTGCTATCTAGTTTAGCTCGTAAAGTCCTTGATAATGTAGCAGATGTCAAAGAGTTGGTCGATCTAGACTTTAATCGAGTGATTTATCTAGGTGCAGGTCCATTCTTCGGACTTGCTCATGAAGCGCAACTGAAAATTTTGGAATTGACTGCTGGTCAAGTCGCGACTATGTATGAAAGCCCAGTTGGCTTCCGTCACGGTCCAAAATCTCTTATCAACGAAGATACAGTCGTTTTGGTATTTGGTACTACGACAGACTATACTCGTAAGTATGATTTAGACTTAGTTCGTGAAGTTGCTGGCGATCAAATTGCTCGACGCGTAGTGCTTTTGAGTGATCAAACTTTTGGCCTTGAAAATGTTAAGGAAGTAGCACTTGGATGTGGTGGTGTCTTGAATGATGTTTACCGTGTCTTCCCTTACATCGTTTATGGTCAGTTATTTGCTCTCTTAACTTCGCTTAAAGTTGGTAATAGACCAGATACGCCATCACCTACAGGGACAGTGAACCGTGTAGTTCAAGGTGTTATCATCCATGAGTTTAAATAAAGAGGATAAAGTTATGAGTAAATTAAAATTAAGCCCAAATAAACTTGCTTGTATGCAAAAACTCTCTGATGAAAATGGTATCATCTCAGCTCTTGCTTTTGACCAACGTGGTGCTTTGAAACGCCTTATGGCTCAATACCAAACAGAAGAGCCAACAGTAGCTCAAATGGAAGAACTTAAAGTATTGGTAGCGGATGAATTGACGAAATACGCTTCATCTATGCTTCTTGACCCTGAGTATGGACTTCCAGCTACAAAAGCTCTTGATCCAAAAGCTGGTCTTCTCCTTGCTTATGAGAAAACTGGATACGACACAACAAGTACAAAACGCTTGCCAGACTGCTTGGATGTTTGGTCTGCAAAACGTATCAAAGAACAAGGTGCAGATGCTGTTAAGTTCTTGCTTTACTATGACGTAGATAGCTCTGACGAACTTAATCAACAAAAACAAGCCTACATCGAACGTATCGGTTCTGAGTGTGTGGCAGAAGACATTCCATTCTTCCTTGAAATCCTTGCCTACGATGAAAAGATTGCTGACGCAGGTTCTGCTGAATACGCTAAAGTAAAACCACACAAGGTTATCGGTGCGATGAAAGTCTTCTCAGATCCACGCTTTAACATCGATGTCTTGAAAGTAGAAGTTCCAGTTAACGTGAAATACGTTGAAGGCTTTGGTGATGGAGAAATCGTTCATACACGTGAAGAAGCAGCAGCATTCTTCAAAGCCCAAGACGAAGCTACTAATCTTCCTTACATCTACTTGAGTGCAGGTGTATCCGCTAAGCTCTTCCAAGAAACTCTTGTCTTTGCCCACGAATCAGGCGCAAACTTCAACGGAGTTCTTTGTGGACGTGCAACATGGGCTGGATCAGTTGAAGCTTACATCAAAGATGGTGAAGCAGCAGCTCGCGAATGGCTTCGTACAACTGGATTTGAAAACATTGATGAACTCAATAAAGTACTTCAAACAACAGCTACTTCATGGACTGAACGTGTAGAAGCATAGATCAGAAATAGAAGGAATTATTTTTGTTAAGAAAATATTTATGGTTTCTTGACAAAGGTGTCTGTAAATCATACAATAAAACCATAGAACGTGAATGCGCTTTCTATGGTTTGTTTACTTAATTGAAATAGAAAAAGGAGAGAAGGATGAAAGCATACACAGAACGTGTATTTGGGAAAGTTGATGGCAAGGATATCCTCGCTTACCGTTTTGAAACGGAGGCAGGCTACCAACTAGAAATTATGACCTATGGAGCAACAATTCTACGCTATGTAACTCCAGATAAGGCTGGCAATTTTGCTAATGTTATTCTTGGCTTTGATGATTTTGAAAGCTATGTGGGAAATAGCCCTAAACATGGAGCAAGTGTAGGTCCAGTTGCAGGTCGTATCGCAGGTGCGACTTTCGAACTCAATGGGAAGACCTATGAACTCGAAGTCAACAATGCTAGCAACTGTAACCACAGCGGTTCAACAGGTTGGGATTCTAGTCTGTTTGAACTAGTCGAAGTGAGTGACCATGGATTGACTCTTTACACAGAAAGAACAGATGGGACAGGAGGTTTCCCTGGAAATCTTAAGATCTGGATTAGCTACTACTTGGAAGAAAGTGGTGCCTACGAAGTTAGTTACAAGGTAACGACAGACCAGGATACCTTGGTCAATCCAACCAACCATAGCTACTTTAACTTGTCTGGTGATTTCACTCAGACGGTTGATCGGCATGTTTTCCAACTGAATACTGAAGGTATTTACCCAATCGCTCCTGATGGTGTTCCAGCTAAAACTCCAGATGCTAACCGTGATGTGGTCAAACATATCTATAATGGTGCCTTGTTGAAGGATATCTTTGCAGAAGAAGATGAGCAAATCCAACTCGTATCTGGTTTGGACCATCCATTTGCGCTACCTTCAGGACATGACAATGCTGGATTCCTCTATGACCAAGGTTCAGGTCGCTTCTTGCTCTTCAAGACAGAGGCTCCTTGCTTTGTGGTCTACACAGCAAACTTTGTGGATGAGAGCGTCATCATCGCTGGTCAGCCAATGATTCAGCACAATGGGATTGCTCTAGAAGCACAGGCTTTACCAGATGCTATTCATAGCGATCTTAAAGATCAAGTCATTCTTAAAGCAGGCCAAACTTTCACCAGCAAAACTCGTTACGAGCTTGTTGTTAAATAATGAAGTTTCTCTGAGTAAGCCTAGACTTTAACCGTTAGTTATTTGCTAGCTGTTAGAGTTTAGGTTATTCTTTTGATTTTCGGATGATAGTAGAGAAGATTTATAGAGATTGGAAAATCCAGATCATGCCCGATTGAGAATTTTATAAGATGGCTTTTTTGCTAAAAATAAGGTATAATTAAAATGGAATAAATCTAGGATTTTGACTAAAAAATACTAGATTTTTATAAAGATTTTTGGAAAAAACTCTCTTGCTTGCGTGATGGAACACTTGGAGTTTTTGATAAAAGCACTACCTGATGTTCATTTTCATATTTTGGCTCATACAACTTTTGCATCGCAAGTTGTTGATTTACAACGCTATCTTAATGTGACCATATACCCTGGTTTCAACAGATATAATTTTGAAAATGTTCTTAGTAAAGTCGATTTTTATTTAGATATCAATCATTTTAACGAGATTATGAATATCACTCAGGAGATTCATAAATTAGGGAAACCGATCTTTGCTTTTGATAATACCAGTAAGGATCAAACGGGAGAAAGTCAGATTTTTTCTTCGCAAGCTCCTGAAACGATGGTAGTGGCGATAAAAGCTTACCTCAATTCGTTAGATAAATGAGAGATTTTTAGTAGATAATCTAATCATCCGCTAGTTCACTTCTTTTATGGAGTCCATGCTTTGATGCTTGTGATTAGAGTTTAGTTTGGAGTTAAAGAATGCTTTACACTTTTAATCTTATGGTGGGTTTAGAACCCAATGGTGTAGATGTTGCTCAAGCATATCGTGGGAAGGCTTTTCGCGACTTGGGCCTCCCTGCCAGTTTTGTATTTACACAAGTTCCTCCTAGATATAAATGGGACTACTACCTATCTTTGGGTCATCTTGAGGAAGAAATCCTGTTAGCACATATGTTGCTGACGGATCAGCGTGATATGAGCTTGGGGATCCGTATAGATGATATGAAGCAGCTCTTACATTTGACTGCTGAATATAAGGAAAATAATTGTGAATTGATTTTTCAAGAACAAGATGGTGTGACTACCATTCTACATAAAAACAGTCTAAAACCGGATTATGTGGATTATGTAGATTATTATGTATTTGGTCGTTTACTTCGTAGAGAACATTATGGTAAGAAAAAGCTGTTCACAGAATTTTTTACAGCAGTGGATGCTGGATTTGGTATAGTAGCTAGAGTTGTTCGCCGACTGTTTCATAATAGAGATGGTTCCATAGCCTTTGAGGAGATTAAGAAAGAACCAGGTGAGGATACTGAAGCAGTTTATCGGTGTGGATCGGAGTGGTTCTATAGTGAGTCTGAATTTTTAGAGCGAGCCTTATCAGAGTTGCAGTTTAGTAAAGAGGATCATGTATTTCTTGATCGTCTAGAGAATCTTCCCTTCACATCACCTCTTTTACGTTTAAAAGGAGAAGCAAGATTATCCTGTGTTGTGCACTCTATTCATTATTGGGGAGATCAGATCAATTCTGAATACTATCACCTTTTTCAATATGCCGAGGAATTTGATGATATTTTAGTATCAACACAAGCACAGAAGGATGAATTGGAAAAACATTTAGAGTTACTGGGAAAAACTGGTCAAGTTCGCGTTCTTCCAGTAGCTGCTCTAGACCAGTTGCAATTAGCAGATGAACGAAAACCTTATTCTGTGATGATTGCCGCGAGGTTTGAACGCCGAAAACGATTAGACTTAGCAATCAAAGCCATCGTTGCTTTTCATGAAATTTGTCCAGACGTCAACTTAGATATCTATGGTCAAGGGATGCTATGGCAGGATATTGAAGCAGAGATTGCCAATCTAGGGGCACAAAATTATATCCATCTTAAGGGGCATCAGACAATTTCAAACCGTTTCAAAGAGTATGAACTTTACCTGGCTACCTCGGAATGGGAAACTCTTGGTATAACTTTGTTAGAAGCAATTGGTTCTGGACAAGCTCTTGTTGGTCTAGATGTACCTTATGGAAATCAGACCTTTATTCAAGAGGGTAAAAATGGTTATTTAGTTCCTTTTGCTGCTCGTTCGGATGAGGAAATTGTGGTTGATTTAACAAAAGCTTAGAGAAAGCCTTCAAACAAATCAAACAGCTGAGGGAAGGATCTTACCGCTTGGCTGAAGAATATTTATCAGACCGCATAACAAAACAATGGTATGAATTTTTGACTAGAGAATGGAAATAAAAAAGAAATGATGTATTATTATCTGACAAGGGAATGGTCTTCAGATGACGATCGCCTAAAAAAAGATTTAGAACTTATGGGGAAGAATCTGAAATCATTAACGATTAACAATATTTTTACTAGTTTTTTTTCTAATCATGAAAGTTCAAATCCCTTACACATGACTCAACTTCCCTTACCTCGATTTTGGGAGGTTCTTTCTACAGGTGATATCGTAGCGGGAAGAAATCAAAAAGGGAAGATTTTCTGCTATCCTCAGTGGCCACAAATGGTGGAGGTAGTCGAATGGTATGATAACAAAGGTGTTTGTTGTGCAAGAGATCATTATGATTTATCGGGAACTTGTTTTCATAGAGAAATTTGGAGTGGTGGAAAAAAAGAGATAGACATTTATGGTCAGGAAAATCAAGAGCAACTCTATCTTTTTTCATCTCATAATCGTGCACTTTATCGAGAAGCAAACGGTCGGGAACAGGGCTTTTCTTCAATTGATGAAGCAAGAAAACTGATTTTAGATAAACAATTGTCTACAGGTGATTGCATAGTGTTATCAGATATAAACTTGCTTAGGGATATGCCTAACCTCTCATCTAATCAGATAATGTTTTATATAAGAGAAGAGTTATCTGTCGAAGATATTTCGTATCTAAAAGATCGTTGTGGGAAACTACTGACTCGAGATTTGAAATTAAAGACAGACAATATGAATCTTCCTCTGATTTATCTACCAACGTTTCTTTAGCGCCTTTAGGGAGTTTCTGTCCGCATATTTTAATTTTTGACAGATACGCAAGAACTAGAGCAAATTGAAGTCCTTGTATCTGCCCTACCAGATTTTTGAATTTCATATTGCTGCTTTAACAGTAATGGAGGGCTGCCTGCTAGATCTGGATTGTCATGCAAATGTTCATCTCTACCCAGGTCTGTCTAGAGAGATATATGAGAAACTTTTTACAAACGTGTAGCATTTATCTGGATATTTCTCATGCGCAGGAAATACTTGATGGTAGCCGTGCAGCTCTTGAAAATGGCATGATCCTTTATGCTTTTTAAGGAAACGTGTCACCAGCCAGAGTTTTTATGCTACTGACCATCTGTTTCCAAGGGATGGTGTAGCAGAGATGATTGACGAGTTATCTCAACTTGTAAATCCAGAAAAATATCAATCCGCTTATGATAAACAAAAGATGAATCCGTACTTAGTGACCAGGGAAGAGTTGAAGTTACTTTTTTTAAATAACGGATAAATAAGGGAAGTATCGTGAAAGCTTTAGAATAGATCTTCCTAGATAAAGATATCAAAAAAACTATATAGCGTTTAGCTTAGTATTTCACTTGCTGACAATTTGTATTTCAATTATCAACTTAGTATGGAGAAATATAATCAAGAGTTTGTGGCTAAGAGGATATGATTGTATCGATTCAGAAATATTTGAAGAAACTAGACTAAAAATTGAGTAAAGAAAGAAATAAAAATAGAAAAAATAAGTGTTATCGTCCCTGTTTATATGTCAGAGGCCTATCTTGAAAAATGTTTAGATAGCATTCTTCAACAAACTTATCAAAATCTTGAAGTTATTTTAATCAATGATGGTTCAACTGACGGTTCAGCAGCTATTTGTCAACGATATAAAAATCAAGATGCGCGTGTTAAAGTTTACCATAAGCCAATGGAGGAGTTGCTTCCAGTCGCAATCGTGCCTTGAAGCTGTGACAGGTGATTACATTGTCTTTGTTGATAATGATGATTGGCTAGAGTTAGACCATATCCAAAGCCTTTATGATTTATTGAAAAAAACGGATGCAGATATTGCAATTGGTAATTTCACTCAGTTTATTGAAGATCAGGGGAGTTTTTTAATCCATGTAGGTGCAGACAACTATTTTGAACAAGTGTATAGCCCTTTTGATTGGTTCCATCATCAATATGACGGAAAATATAATCTTAGTCAATGTTTTACTGTTCCGTGGGCAAAACTCTATAAAGCGGAGCTTTTCAAGGATATTGTCTATCCAACGTATCAGAAGGTAGAAGACGATTATACGACCTATAAGGTTTATCTTCAAGCAGATAAGATTGCCTATATGAATAAAGCCATTTATATTCATAGAAAACGCTCCACAAGTGTGACTAGAACAGTTAATCTTGCAGATGTTTATACTTTAAAGAGTATTGAAGAGCGTCTGACTATTTTGAATCTGATTGGGGCCCTCAGGAGTTGTTGGATAAGGAAATTCAGGCTTATAAATGGCGATTATCCATTCATGAAGAAGAATCATTGAAATGCGGAGATATGGAAGCTTATCAACAGATTTTGGTGAAAAAAGCTATTGAGACCAAGCGTCGGTGAGAGCGATAGGATTTATAGACTAGTTGATTAAAGAAAAATAATTAGTACAACGTATTGTAAAATAAAAAAAATTCTCTGAAGTCATAGGATTTCAGAGAATTTTTTCTTATTCTTCATCTGGTGTGAGAATCATCGGAATGATAATTGGTTCACGTTCAGTATTTTCGTAAAGGAATGGTCGAATGGCGTTTACGATAGCGCCATTGACAGACTGGACGCTGGCATCTTTGTTTCAAAGCGATGCGAATAGCATTGAAAAGGATACGTTGGCTTTGGCGAATCAAGTCACCAGATTCGCGCATGTAGACGAAACCACGGCTGAGAATATCTGGTCCAGATAGGATCATCTGAGACTTGAAGTCAACGGTTGCGACAGCCAATACAACACCATCTTCGGATAGGTCTCGGCGGTCTTTTAGGACAGCAGCGCCGATTTCACCGATACGATTTCCATCGACATAGATATCTTGGGCGTTGAAATGACCAGCGATACGAGCAGAATTTGCAGTGAGGGCAAGCACATCACCATTGCTCATGATAAAGATATTGTCCTTCTCAACTCCAGTATCTACGGCAAGTCCAGCGTGGACTTTTTGCATGCGGTATTCACCGTGAACAGGCATGAAGTATTTTGGCTTGATGAGGCGGAGCATGAGTTTTTGCTCTTGCTGACCACCGTGTCCAGAAGTATGGATGTTGTTAATTTTACCATGGATAACTTCAACACCAGCTTCAGAAATGATGTTAATCAATTTGTTGACGCTAGTGGTGTTTCCTGGAATTGGGCTAGATGAGAAGATGACAGTATCGCCAGGTTGGAGTTGCACCTGACGGTGGGTTCCGTTAGCGATACGAGAGAGAGCGGCCATAGGCTCGCCCTGACTACCTGTACAGAGGATAAGAATCTCACCCGCAGGATAGTCTTTGATTTCATTTGGCTCGATGAAAGTTCCCTTAGGAGCCTTGATGTAACCAAGCTCAATCCCGTTGACAATGGCCTTTTCCATAGAGCGCCCAAAGACAGCAATCTTACGCCCTGTTTTAACAGCAGCATCAGTAGCTTGTTGGAGACGGAAGATATTTGAGGCAAAGGATGCAAATATGATGCGTCCCTCGATACCTTGGATAATCTTCATGATCGACTGGCCGACAACCTTTTCAGAGTTTGTAAAGGTTGGTACTTCAGCATTGGTTGAGTCAGAGAGCAAACAAAGTACTCCATCTTCACCTAGGGCTGCCATACGGTGCAAGTCTGCAGGTTCACCGACTGGTGTAAAGTCAAACTTGAAGTCTCCCGTACAAACGATTTTCCCTTGAGGTGTGTGGATGACAATTCCCAATGGCTCTGGAATCGAGTGGGTTGTTCTAAAGAAAGTTGCTTTAAGATTTTTAAAAGTCAACTCCGTGTTGTGGTTGATTTCGTGAAGTGTAGCGTTGCGTAAAAGGCCATGTTCTTCGAGTTTTCCACGGATCAAGGCAAGGGCCAGTGGACCTGCATAGATAGGGATATTGGCTTGCTTAAGCAAGAAAGGAATCCCTCCGATATGGTCCTCGTGTCCGTGTGTAATCAAAAGAGCCTTAACGCGGTCGATATTTTCTACAATGTAGGAGTAATCAGGGATAACGTAGTCGATACCGAGAAGGTCATCCTCTGGGAATTTAATCCCTGCATCAACGATGATGATTTCATCTTGATATTCGATACCATATGTGTTTTTTCCGATTTCTCCTAGACCACCAATGGCAAAAACGCCGACTTCTTCTGGTTTAAGAGTGTAGGCCATATTAGAACTCCGTAATTTCGAATGCGCCAGTTTCTTTTTCGTAGTCTAGCAATTTGTCAGACAAGAGTTCGATAAACTCGATATTATATTCTGGACGATTTTCTTCGACAAGTTGGCGAGCAGCGATACGTCCTTCAAGTTCTGAACTAGCATCGATGTCTAAGTATAGTGAGCGTGTTGTTTCACGACGTGGGCTGCGTTCTTTTGTTTCTTGATAAAAAACTTTGTAAATCATATGTTTCCTTTCTGCTTTCAGGTCAGCTATATTCAAAAATGCTCAGTTTGAAGCTGGTTTGATTCCAGTTCATTTTTTGTCTTTATTGACCTTGATTCGTTACAATTATCTCAATTATAACATAAAAAGGGGAATTAGTAAAAGCAGGAAACATGAAAGTAAGGAGCTTGAAATACGTTTCATTTTGCCTTGTATAAGTATTTGAAGACCTCGGATTCAAATGCTATAATAAAGTTAGCAGAGACGTTTCTATACCAAGGAGGTTGCCCTATGTATAACTTATTTTCTTTTGCTATCGGAGTTCGTTTGGTAGCTTTTATGATTTTTGTTGCCTGTGTTTACGGAGGGAATGTTTTGTATACTTGGCTGGAGCATCGAAAAACCAAATTCCTTTGGAAGATTGGCTTCGTGACTCTGTATTCGTTTTTCCTTCTCCTTGTGACTTATGTGGTCTGGTTTGTATTTTACTTTGGCTTGAATACTTAAGTACTTATCCTGTCAATTTGGCAGGACATTTTTGTTTCAAGACAAAGAAAATTCCCATGCGTCAGCTTTTGTAGTATAATAGTAAGCAGACAAAAAGATAGGAATGTGTTATGAAAGTATTAGCTTTTGATACGTCCAGTAAGGCTCTTTCTCTTGCTATTTTAGAGGACAAGCAGCTTCTTGCCGAGACGACTATTAATATCAAGAAAAATCACAGTATCACTCTGATGCCTGCTATCGATTTTTTGATGGCAAGTTTGGATTTGACACCCAAGGATTTGGATAGAATTGTGGTGGCAGAGGGGCCAGGTAGCTACACAGGTCTGCGAATTGCAGTAGCAACTGCCAAGACCTTAGCTCACACTCTAAATATCGAGTTAGTGGGCATGTCAAGCCTTTGGCTCTGGTACCGAACCAACAGCAAGGCTTGGTTGTCCCTTTGATGGATGCGCGTCGCAACAATGTGTATGCAGGATTTTATAAAAATGCCAAACCTGTCATGCCAGAAGCGCACTTGCCTTTTGAGCGAGTGATTGAGCTAATCAAGGGGGCTAGTCAGGTAACCTTTGTCGGAGAAGTTGGAGCCTTTGTTGAGCAGATTCAAGAACACTTGCCAAGGACTAATTTCAAAGAAACCTTGCCGAATGCAGCCAATCTAGCTCTTTTGGCCTGGGACAAGGAAGCAGACTCCTTGCAAGACTTTGTGCCGAATTACCTCAAACGAGTCGAGGCTGAGGAAAACTGGCTTAAGAACCACACTGAGTCTGGCGAGTCTTACATTAAACGCCTATGATAGAAATCAAACGAATCCAAGGACAGCCTGACTTGGCACAAGCCATCTATGCTGTTATGGCAGCTGTTTACTCGGTTAGCCCTTGGACATTGGAACAAATCCAAGCAGACCTGTCCCAAGACCAGACTTGGTATGCTCTAGCTTATGATGGGGCGGAAGTGATTGCCTTTCTAGCTGTTCAGGAGAATCTCTTTGAAGCAGAAGTCCTGCAAATCGCTGTCAAACAAACCTATCAGGGTCAGGGAATTGCATCAGCCTTGTTTGCTCAATTGCCGACAGACAAGGAGATTTTCCTAGAAGTCAGAAAGTCGAACCAACGAGCGCAAGCATTTTACAAGAAAGAAAAGATGGCGGTCATCGCTGAGCGAAAGGCTTACTACCATGATCCAGTCGAGGACGCCATTATCATGAAGAGAGAAATAGATGAAGGATAGATATATTTTAGCATTTGAGACATCCTGTGATGAGACCAGTGTTGCCGTACTGAAAAACGACGATGAACTCTTGTCCAATGTCATTGCTAGTCAAATTGAGAGTCATAAGCGCTTCGGTGGCGTAGTGCCAGAAGTAGCTAGTCGTCACCATGTAGAGGTCATTACAGCCTGTATTGAGGAGGCGCTAGCAGAAGCAGGGATTACGGAAGATGACGTGACAGCTGTGGCGGTCACCTATGGACCGGGCTTGGTTGGAGCTCTGTTAGTTGGTTTGTCAGCTGCCAAGGCCTTTGCTTGGGCACATGGACTTCCTCTGATTCCTGTGAATCACATGGCTGGCCACCTTATGGCAGCTCAAAGTGTCGAGCCCTTGGAGTTCCCCTTACTAGCCCTTTTAGTCAGTGGTGGACATACAGAGTTGGTCTATGTTTCTGAGGCTGGTGATTACAAGATCGTTGGGGAAACGCGAGATGATGCGGTTGGTGAGGCCTATGACAAGGTCGGTCGTGTCATGGGCTTGACTTATCCAGCCGGTCGTGAGATTGACGAGTTGGCCCATCAAGGTCAGGATATCTACGATTTCCCTCGTGCCATGATTAAGGAGGATAATCTGGAGTTTTCATTCTCTGGTTTGAAATCTGCCTTTATCAATCTTCACCACAATGCCGAGCAAAAAGGAGAAAGCTTGTCTACAGAAGATTTGTGTGCCTCCTTCCAAGCAGCAGTCATGGATATTCTCATGGCAAAAACTAAGAAGGCTTTGGAGAAATACCCTGTTAAAACTCTTGTCGTGGCAGGTGGTGTGGCAGCCAATAAAGGTCTCAGAGAACGCCTAGCAACTGAAATCACTGACGTCAAGGTCATCATTCCACCTCTGCGCCTCTGCGGAGACAATGCAGGAATGATTGCCTATGCCAGCGTCAGCGAGTGGAACGAAGAAAACTTTGCAGGCTTGGAGCTAAAACGCCAAAACCAAGTCTCGCTTTTTGATACTATAGAATAAAAAAAGTCAGCTTGAAGCTGGCTTTTTTTGCTAAAAATATTTTATAATATATTAAAAAAAGTAAAAAGTTTTTTACGAATAGAATAGTAAAGAGTATCTTAAAAAAAGGGAGTTTGGTCATGATTGAAAAACAGGAATTAGGAGAATTTTACAAGGAATTGCGCCTGGCGAGAAAGCTCAAGCAGTCAGATGTGGCTTGTGCTGGACTAACAGCCTCTCAGCTATCCAAGTTTGAACTAGGGCAGTCCATGCTGTCTGCGGATAAGTTGATCCTAGCGATCCAAGGGATAAATGTGACCTTTGATGAATTTGGGCACTAAACTTAACAACTACCAAGAATCTCCACATATGCGATTTGGTAGAAGGGTTGTGGATTGCTTTTGCCCATCAAGATATAGCTGGTTTAGAGCAATTGTTGAAAGAAGTCGAGCAAGAACAGATGGCGCAGATCTATCGTCGTTTGAACTCTATTGTGATTAAATGCTATCCATTCACTAGATAAAAGCTACCCACTAGCAGAGGAGGATAGTGAGTTTTTAACTACCTATCTCTATGCTATCGAATCTTGGACCTGGTTTGAACTCTATATTTTTTGCAATACTATGCCCTTCTTGAGTAACCAAGATCTGATCTTTTTATCGACCTCTTTGCTTGAAAAAACCAAGGAATTTAAAGAGTTAGTGCACAATCGATTGTATTTGAAAGGTGGTTATCTCAATATCATCTCAGAGCTCATGGAGCGCAAACTTTTCTCTTACATCCCAATCTTTGAAGCCGAGTTGGAGAGTATGCTTCGCCCCTATGATGTTTTTGAGAAATTACTGTGGCAGTTTTTAAAGAAAATGAGTGTTTTCCTTCAGACCAAGGGAAGCAATCAAAAAGAGATTGAACACTTTATCCAATCTCTGCAAATATTAGAAAATCCACAATTAACAGCCCTTTTTGAATTACGCTTACAGCAGTATCAAAGACTTATAGATTAGTTAGAAATGGGGAAATGATAATAATATCAGCAACAATTGTCAATAATGTTATGATTTGTTTCTTCATTTCATGTCCTCCTACATAATGGTAACTATATTATATCAGTGAAATAATCAAATCAATCAAAATCGCAAATGTGAAATTTTCATAAGAAAAAATATCAAATATGCGATTTTCCAAAATAGACTGATTTCCGTGCTATACTATTCCTGTAAAGTATTTGAAGCAAATCCTAGGTCGCAGAAGTGGTTTACGAATAAAATAATTGAAGGAGTGTAAATGATGTTGAATTTACAATTTGCAGAAACAATGGAATTGACAGAGGCAGAATTGCAAGAGGTTAGCGGAGGAGATCTTGTATATATTGGCATTATCCCAGGAGGTGGAAATTGGGGAGGTATAGGAACATCTTGGTCAATTACTAATTTCTGGGAGAAGAATTTTAACCATGATTCTTCCACTGTTAATCGTCGTCGTGATTGATATTCAAAGCCCTTGCCTTTGTCTGGGTTAGGGCTTTCTTTATTTCATAATATAGGAGAAAAAAAGAATGAAAAAGATAATATCACGCTACTATTTTTTTGTAGCCATTTTTACTGGTAATTACTTACCAGTACTTCAGTGGTCTAGTTTTTACACAGCGGCTTTTGCTGCTAGCCTATCTGACTTTAGCTATTATTTTTTTCGGATATGATGCTGCATTTTCTTGTGGTTTTGCTAGTTCTTAGTGTTATGGTTCGGTCAGGAAATGGCAACAAATCAACAGTAGAAAATTTAAAAGGTCCTATCTTTTCTATTCTTTTTTTAGCTCTTCTTGCATTTGTTATTTGGAATTTCGTTAAAGCTATTCTTTTTCCCACCTACCCAAAAATGGCATTTCTTATCAACTAGCTACTCCAACTTTTTACAGGAGCTACGGCATTTTTTTGATGTATTTTTTTCTATCCTGTGATTGCATATCCCATTTTTGAAGAGATAATCTATCGTGGATTGGTGATGACCGCTTTGGAAAAAAAGGGAAAAAAATGGGGACTGGATGTACTTGGTTCGGCTGCTTTTATTTGGAATTCTGCATATCAGTAATCATGGTTGGGTCTTGACAGACTTTTTCGTATATATGGGTGGCGGACTCATATTTGCCGTCTTATTTAGAGCAACAAAGTCAATTTATTGGCCTATTGGACTGCATATAGTCTACAATGGTATTGGTCAAGTTCTGCCCTTGTTGTTTTTAGAGGATTTTTGAAGCATTGTAAATAATAAAAAGAGAATACGAGTTGTGAAATTAAAAAAATTCCTGAGTCAGTTCTAATAGAGTAAGTTTGTAGTATTGGGAGTTGGGAACTTTATTTGTTTGTTATTGAACAAATTCTGGGTTGCAGAAGTGGTTTACAAATAAAATAATTGAAGGAGTGTAAATATGTTGAATTTACAATTTGCAGAAACAATGAAGTTAACAGAGGAAGAATTACAAGTAGTTAGTGGAGGAGATCTTGTATATACTGGAAATACCCCTAGGGACTGGTATAGGAACATCTCGGTCAATCACTAATTTCTGGAGAGCAATTTTTTTACCTATGATTCTCCGACTGTTAATCGTCGCCGTTATTGATATTTAAAGCCTTTGCCTTTTCTTGGGTAAGGGTTGTCTTTATTTATAGGAGAAAAAAGAATGAAAAAGATCATCTCACGCTACTACTTTTTTGTAGCCATTCTACTTGTCATTGTTTACCAGTACTTCAGTGGTCTGGTTTTAAACAATGATTTTACTGCTGGTCTATCTAAATTTGGCTATTATTTTTCGGATATGATGTTGAACTTTCTTGTGGTTCTGTTTGCGTTTATTGCAATGGTTCGGGCAGGAAAATGGCAACAAATCAATAGTAGAAAATTTAAAGAGTCCCTATCTTTTCTATTCCTTCCTATCTTTTCTTGCTTTTATTTATTTGGAATTTTATTAAATTTTTTTCCTATTCCCACCTACCCAAAATGGACTTGCTTACCAACTCGCTGCTCCGACTTTTTACAGGCGCTACGGCATTTTTGATGTATTTTTTTCTATCCTGTGATTGCAGGTCCCATTTTTGAAGAGATGATTTATCGTGGATTGGTGATGACCGCTTTGGAAAAAAAGGGGAAAAAATGGGGACTGGATGTGCTTGGTTCTGCTGCTTTTATTTGGAATCTTGCATATCAGTAATTATGGTTGGGTCTTGACAGACTTTTTTTCGTATATATGGGCGGCGGTATTATATTTGCGGTCTTGTTTAGAGTGACAAAGTCTATTTATTGGCCTATTGGACTGCATATAGTCTATAACGGTATCGGGCATATACTCCCGTTGCTGTTTTAGAGGATTTTCAAAATCATAAATCAAGGAATGAGTCCTCGTCGTGGTGCTTTTGCTTGGGCTGTAGATCCATCAGTTGAGTTGTTTAAGCGTAGTAGAAGATAGGATACTATAGGAGTTGATTAAATGAAGAGAATGAAAGAAATGAAATTTCACCTAGCAACTGGATTATTAATCTTGGCCAGCTACCTTATATTCAATGTGGTCATGCATCCAGACTTTACGAGTACTTTTTCGGATGAGATCTACTATGTATTCCAGGTTTTATTGGTATTTATTCTGGGAACTGTAGCTACAATTATTTTTGTCAAAAGCGAACATTGGAAAGAATGTGGTCGTTTCCAGTTTCGTTGGCCTTACCTAGGTGTTTTCATTCTTTCTTTTTTCTTATTATTTGTTTGGGTAAATCTAGCAACTCTTATCTTTCCTCGTACCCAAAATGGCAGTGCAGTAGTGGAAGTAGCTACCAGTATGACAGGAATTAGTTATTTTATTACGCGTGTACTTTACGGTAGCATTATCGCACCTGTAGCAGAAGAAATCATGTGTCGTGGTTTTTTGATGACAAGCTTGTCTAAATTTAAAAACTACTATATTGATGTTCTTGTTTCTGCTGCCATATTTGGCGCTATGCATGTTTTACAGTATGGTTGGATAACGACAGATTTCATACTCTACTTTGTAATGGGTTTGATATTTTGCATGATATTTCGCTATACACGCTCTATTTATTGGACCATAGCTTTACATGCTTCATGGAATACCTTCTTGCTTATTGTTAGTTTATTGGTATTTGGATTTTAGAAGGGGAATATATGAAAAAGATCATCTCACGCTACTACTTTTTTGTAGCTATTCTACTTATCATTGCGGACCAGTTCCTCATCCGTCTGGTTTTACACAGCGACTTGGCTGCTGGTCTATCTGATTTTAGCTATTACTTTTTGGATATGATGTTAAATTTTCTTGTAGTTTTGCTTGCTCTTATTGTCATGATTTGGTCAGGAAAATGGCAACAAATCAATAGCAGAAAATTTAAAGTGTCCTATCTTTTCTATTCCTTTTTAGCTCTTCTGGCTTTTTTTGTTTGGAATTTCGTTACATTTTTTATTTTCCCGTCCACCCAAAATGAAATTTCTTATCAACTGGATCTTCCTACTTTTACAGGTCCTACTGCATTTTTGATGTATTTTTTCTATCCAGTGATTGCAGGTCCCATTTTTGAAGAGATGATCTATCGTGGATTGGTGATGACAGCTCTGGAAAAAGGGAAGAAGTGGGGACTGGATGTGCTTGGTTCGGCTGCTTTATTTGGAATCTTGCATATCAGTAGTCATGGTTGGGTCTTGACAGACTTTTTCGTATATATGGGTGGTGGTCTAATAATGGCAGTCTTTTTTAGAGTGACGAAGTCTATTTATTGGCCTATTGGATTGCATATAGTTAATAATGCCATTGCTCAAATTCTGCCCTTGTTGTTTTAGAGGTTTTTAAGAATCATAAATAAAGGGAAAAGTCCTCATCGTGGTGCGAAGGAACTTCAGGGATCTTACTTTATTTTGAATTATTATATGACAAAAGGTATTCAAAAATAATTTCAAGGTTTCAATAACTTGCTTTCAAATTCAATCTTATTCAGTCAAGTTGTTTTTGTCATGGTTTATCCAGTTTGTTGCAAACTCTAAACTATCAGTATAATTTAAATGTACGTGAGAATGTGATTGAATTTTTATTAAGTAAATCCAAAAGAGATAAAAATGGTATTTTGGTATTTGAATGTGAAGAAAGTTCAGATACATTATTTGATTTTGGTATCGGAAATCTAGGGATTTATTGGTCTATCCTTGGGAAAAATATTCCCATTTGAATTTAAAAAGGAGTTGTGATGAAAGTATTTCTTCAAAATAGAGATTTTAGACAATTAACTATCAACCAGTGGATTTCAACGGTTGGGGATACGATTTTTTATCTGGCCTTTTTGAATTATGTGGCAGATGCCTCTTTTGCACCTTTGGCGATTTTACTCATCACGATTTCAGAAACCCTTCCTCAAGTTCTACAAATCTTTCTGGGAGTTTTAGCTGATTTTCAACATCATCGTGTTTGGAAATATACAGTTATTAGTTTTGCAAAATTTTTGCTTTACTCTATAGTGTCCTTGTCGCTTTCAGGGCAGTCCTTTTCCTTGTTGCTAGTAGCATTTATTTGTCTGATTAACCTCTTGTCTGACACATTGAGTTATTTTTCAGGCGCCATGCTCACTCCGATTTTCATTAGAATTATTGGGCAAGATCATCTGGCAGAAGCTATTGGATTTAAGCAGTCAACTGTTAGTTTAGTGAAAACAATCAGTAATATTTTAGGAGGAGTCTTACTAGGTATTCTATCCATCCAGTTTATCTCCTTACTAAACGCTCTTACCTTTCTAATCGCGTTTGTAGGTATCCTTTTCATAAAAAATGATCTCTTGAAAGTAGAAAAAACTATTAGCTATCAAGAAGGACTCTCTGTAAAATCCTTTTGCCAGCATTTGCTCCAATCATCGAAATTGATATGGAATATGAATCAGGTGCTCTTGGTTTTGTTTATTATCTCTATTAGTCAAGCAGTGATAAATGTCACAGTTCCTGTTTCTACTCTGTTTTTAAGGAATCAACCCTTTTTGAATTTACAAACAGGTCAATCTCTTGCCTTGCTTTCCACTCTGGAATTAGCAGCCCTTATTGTCGGAAGTTTGTGAGTAGCTATCTGAAAAATACAATTTCCATAAAACTAGCTCTGTATGCTTCACTTGCCATCCAATTACTCCTTTTAGTTGGCTTTGCGATAGTTCGTTTTGACTGGATTCTCATCTTTAGTGCTTTGGATGCCTTTTTTGCAGGTGTTCTCTCTCCTCGACTACAGGAACTCGTTTTTAAACAAATACCTGAGGAGTCAATGGGAGCAGTTCAATCCTCTATTGGCGCCATTACGGTTGTTTTACCTAGCTTATTTACAATAGCTTTGGTAACCATTGCTACTAGATTTGGAACTCTGGCAGTTAGCTCTGTTTTATTGCTATTCCTTCTAGTTGCCTTTGTCATGCTCTTGAATATTCGTGAAAGTATTTAACGGAGAATTTGTATAATATGTGTTTGAGACTGGTTTCCAGTCTTTTTCTGTTCTTGTCAATCAGCAGACTTTTTTCTATTTTACGAATATGTTATAATAATTTTTACTGTGACTGTTTGAAAAGCAGTTGCTGAAGGAATGATTAGTGAGGAATTCTATGAAAGAAAAAGGATTTTGGGAAGGTGTCCAGGCAGCCATGCCAACCGCCCTGGGTTATGTTAGTATCGGTCTTGCCTGTGGGATTATCGGTGCTCCCTATGTGACACCTGTAGAAATGGGCTTGATGAGCCTCTTTGTTTATGCGGGCAGTGCTCAGTTTGCCATGATAGCTTTGATTGCAGTTCAAGCTCCAGTAGCTGCTATTGCCATGACGGTCTTTTTGATTAATTTGCGCCTCTTTTTGCTGAGCTTGCATGCGTCAACCTATTTCCGTCATACCAGCCTCTGGCACAATATCGGCATGTCTAGTATCTTGACCGATGAGACCTATGGTGTTTTGATGGGCGAGCTGGTCCATACGGACAAGGTTAATCCTATGTGGATGCATGGGAATAATCTCAATAGCTATGTCGCTTGGTTTGTGGGGACAGTTGTCGGGACTGCTCTGGGTGGTCTTTTGCCAAATCCTGAGATTTTCGGCCTTGACTTTGCCTTAGTAGGTATGTTTATCGGGATTTTTTCTTCGCAATTCCAGATTATGCAAAGACGGATTCCCTTGCGCAACCTCTTCATCATTTTAGGAGTTGTTGCCTTATCTTACTTTATACTTTTGACAGTGGTATCTCAATCGCTAGCTGTCCTATTTGCGACACTGCTTGGATGTACAATGGGGGTGATCTTAGATGGTCAGTAAGTATCTTTTGTTAGCCGTTATCTTTTCAGGTCTAGTAACTTGGATTCCACGTGTGATTCCCTTTATCTTGGTCAAGTATAAGGGTTTGCCTGCTATTGTCGAGCGTTTTTTGAAATTCCTACCGGTGTCTATTATCTTTGCCTTGATTTTATCAAGTGTGGCAACAGGTAAGGTGGGAGGCTTCCCTCAAATCAAATGGTTAGACTTGATCGCAGTTTTTCCAACGGCCTTTGTCGCCTTTCGTTACCGCAACCTGGTTGGTACAGTTCTTTTTGGAGTAGTCTTGATTGCTGTCTTGCGTTTTATCTTTTAAATCAGACATAAAGAAAACTTATTGCAAAGATAGAAATCATATAATAGCGTAATTCCTTTTTTTCTGTTAAGATAAGACTATATTCTATTTTGGAGGAAATATTATGAAGAAAATTATCAAATATTCATCACTTGCTGCTTTAGGGCTTGTTGCCGCAGGTGTACTGGCAGCTTGTTCAGGTGGCGAAAAGAAAGATGCGGCGTCGGGTGAAGCAACAACTGCTAAGAAAGAAATCATCGTTGCAACTAATGGATCGCCAAAACCATTTATCTATGAAGAAAATGGTGAATTGACAGGTTACGAGATTGAGCTTGTTCGTGCTATCTTTAAAGACTCAGACAAGTATACTGTCAAGTTTGAAAAGACAGAGTGGTCAGGGGATTTTCCCAGGACTTGATAGCGATCGTTACCAAATGGCCGTTAACAACCTTAGTTATACCAAAGAACGTGCAGAGAAATACCTCTACGCAGCGCCAACTGCTAAAAACCCTAACGTTCTTGTTGTGAAGAAGGACGACACTAGCATCAAGTCTCTTGATGATATCGGTGGAAAATCTACTGAAGTCGTTCAAGGAACAACCTCAGCTAAACAATTGGAAGCATATAACACAGAACATGCGGACAATCCAACTATCCTTAATTATACTAAGGCAGATTTCCAACAAATCATGTCTCGTTTGAGCGATGGACAATTTGACTATAAGATTTTTGACAAGATCGGTGTAGAGACAGTTATCAAAAACCAAGGTTTGGATAATTTGAAAGTCATCGAACTCCCAAGTGACCAACAACCTTATGTTTACCCACTTCTTGCCAAAGGTCAAGATGAGTTGAAGGCTTTTGTGGACAAACGCATCCAAGAACTCTATAAAGATGGAACGCTTGAAAAACTATCTCAACAGTTCTTTGGTGGTTCTTACCTCCCAGCAGAAGCTGATATTAAATAAGTTTTTAAATCATCCATTCTCTGGTAGATGGATGGTTTTCCATTCTGTAGGTATATAGTTTTAAACTATATGTCTGCCTATCTTAAAACAATTTGCTAAATCAAATAAAGTATGAGATACTAGTACGGTATTATTTTTAAAGGAGAAAGAATCATGAAAATCAAAAAATGGTTAGGCGTAGCAGCTATCGCTACAGTAGCAGGCCTTGCACTTGCAGCTTGCGGAAATTCAGAAAAGAAAGCAGACAACGGAACAGTTGTTAAAATTGCAACAGTCAACCGTAGCGGTTCTGAGGAAGCACGTTGGGATAAAGTCCAAGAATTAGTTGAAAAAGACGGAATTAAATTGGAATTCACAGAGTTTACAGACTACTCACAACCAAACAAAGCAACTGCTGATGGTGAAGTAGATTTGAATGCTTTCCAACACTACAACTTCTTGAACAACTGGAACAAAGAAAACGGTAAAGACCTTGTAGCGATTGCTGATACTTACATCTCACCAATCCGTCTTTACTCAGGCTTGAATGGCAGCGACAACAAGTACACTAAAGTCGAAGACATCCCAGCAAACGGAGAAATCGCTGTACCTAACGATGCTACAAACGAAAGCCGTGCTCTTTACTTGCTTCAATCAGCTGGTTTGATCAAATTGGACGTTTCAGGAACTGCTCTTGCGACAATCGCAAACATCACAGAAAATCCAAAGAACTTGAAAATTACTGAATTGGACGCAAGCCAAACAGCTCGTTCATTGTCATCAGTAGATGCAGCTGTTGTAAACAATACTTTCGTTACAGAAGCAAAATTGGACTACAAGAAAGCACTCTTTAAAGAGCAAGCTGATGAAAACTCAAAACAATGGTACAACATCATCGTTGCGAAAAAAGATTGGGAATCATCACCTAAAGCTGATGCAATCAAGAAAATTATCGCAGCTTACCACACTGATGAAGTGAAAAAAGTTATCGAAGAAACTTCAGACGGCTTGGATCAACCAGTTTGGTAATAAACACAGGGAGGTGGGAGAGATTTTTTCCACCTCTTGCTTTTATATAGAGCCTCAAGCAAATGAAATCCACTTGTATTGATTCTAAAGGTACAAGTCCTAGTAGAAAGGTAGAGAGAAAATGGTTTTCCCTAGCCAAGAAGAACAAATTGAAAAGTTTGAAAAGGATCATGTAGCGCAACATTATTTTGAAGTTTTGCGTACCTTGATTTCTAAAAAATCAGTCTTTGCCCAACAAGTCGGCCTGAAAGAGGTGGCTCGTTATCTAGGTGAGATTTTTAAACGTGTTGGTGCAGAAGTTGAGATTGACGAGAGCTATACAGCACCTTTTGTGATGGCACATTTCAAGAGTTCACGACCAGATGCTAAGACCATCATTTTCTACAACCACTATGACACAGTACCTGCGGATAGCGACCAAGTCTGGACAGAGAATCCATTTACGCTTTCTGTGCGTGATGGCATCATGTATGGACGCGGGGTTGATGATGACAAGGGGCATATCACTGCACGACTCAGTGCGCTGAGAAAATACATGCAAGATCATGACGATCTCCCTGTTAACATCAGCTTTATCATGGAAGGTGCAGAGGAGTCAGCCTCTGTTGACTTAGACAAATACCTAGAAAAGCACGCAGATAAGCTACGAGGCGCTGACTTGTTAGTCTGGGAACAGGGGAACCAAAAATGCCTTGGAGCAATTAGAAATCTCTGGTGGAAACAAGGGAATTGTGACCTTTGATGCCAAGATCAAGAGTGCAGACGTCGATATCCATTCTAGCTATGGTGGTATTGTGGAGTCAGCTCCCTGGTACCTGATCCAAGCCTTGACCAGTCTTCGTGCTGCTGATGGGCGTATTTTGGTTGAAGGTTTGTACGATGATGTACAAGAGCCCAATGAACGAGAATTGGCCTTGGTGGACACTTACGCTCAACGAAATCCAGGGGAAATCAGCCAGATTTATGGTTTGGAATTGCCTCTCTTACAAGAGGACCGTGCAGCCTTTCTAAAACGTTTCTTTTTTGAGCCAGCCCTTAATATCGAAGGGATTCAGTCAGGTTATCAAGGACAAGGGGTTAAAACGATTTTGCCTGCAGAAGCCAGTGCCAAGTTAGAAGTTCGTTTGGTTCCTGGCCTAGAACCCCATGATGTTCTGGAGAAAATCCGGAAACAACTAGACAAAAACGGCTTTGATAAGGTAGAATTGTACTATACCTTGGGTGAGATGAGCTATCGGAGCGATATGAGTGCGCCAGCCATTCTTAATGTAATCGAGTTGGCTAAGAAGTTCTATCCACAGGGCGTTTCAGTCTTGCCGACTACAGCTGGGACAGGACTATGCATACGGTCTTTGATGCTTTAGAAGTACCTATGGTTGCCTTTGGTCTAGGAAATGCCAACAGCCGAGATCACGGTGGGGATGAAAACGTGCGAATCGCCGATTATTACACCCATATTGAATTAGTAGAGGAGCTGATTAAAAGCTATGAGTAGAGATATTATCAAGTTAGATCAGATCGACGTGACTTTTCATCAGAAGAAAAGAACTATCACAGCGGTCAAGGATGTGACCATTCACATCCAAGAAGGGGATATCTACGGAATCGTTGGATATTCTGGAGCAGGGAAATCAACCCTAGTTCGTGTTATTAACCTTTTGCAAAAACCATCTGCAGGGAAGATTACTATTGATGATGATGTGATTTTTGATAACAAGGTAACCTTGACTGCGGAGCAATTACGCCATAAACGTCAAGATATTGGGATGATTTTCCAACATTTTAATCTCATGAGCCAGAAAACAGCAGAGGAAAACGTAGCCTTTGCTCTCAAACACTCTGGACTCAGCAAGGAAGAAAAGAAGGCTAAAGTAGCTAAACTGCTTGACTTGGTTGGTCTTGCAGACCGTGCTGAAAACTACCCTTCACAACTTTCTGGAGGGCAAAAACAGCGTGTGGCCATTGCGCGTGCCTTGGCAAATGATCCAAAAATCTTGATTTCAGATGAGTCAACCTCTGCCCTTGACCCTAAGACAACCAAGCAAATCTTAGCCTTACTGCAAGATTTGAACCAAAAATTAGGCTTAACCGTTGTCTTGATTACGCATGAAATGCAGATTGTCAAAGACATTGCCAACCGTGTAGCCGTTATGCAGGATGGACATTTGATTGAAGAAGGAAGTGTCCTTGAAATCTTCTCAGATCCTAAGCAACCATTGACTCAGGACTTTATCTCGACTGCGACAGGTATCGATGAAGCTATGGTTAAGATTGAGAAGCAAGAAATTGTGGAACACCTATCTGAGAATAGCCTCTTGGTGCAACTCAAGTACGCAGGAGCTTCTACAGATGAGCCACTTTTAAATGAATTGTATAAGCACTACCAAGTAACAGCCAATATTCTCTATGGAAATATTGAAATTCTTGATGGAACTCCTGTTGGTGAGCTTGTGGTTGTCTTGTCAGGGGAAAAAGAAGCTTTGGAAGGTGCCCAAGCAGCTATCTGTGAGGCAGGAGTACAACTAAAAGTATTGAAGGGAGGACAGTAAGATGTCAGAGTTGATTCAAACATACTTACCAAATGTCTATAAGATGGGCTGGTCAGGTCAGGCAGGCTGGGGGACAGCAATCTACTTGACACTTTATATGACAGTTCTTTCCTTTATCATCGGAGGTTTCCTAGGACTGGTTGCAGGGCTTTTCCTTGTCTTGACAGCTCCAGGTGGTGTCTTAGAAAACAAGGTTGTTTTCTGGGTTTTGGATAAGATTACATCGATCTTCCGTGCGGTTCCTTTTATCATTCTCTTGGCAGTCTTGTCACCCTTCTCTCATCTAATCGTAGGAACAAGCATTGGTCCAAATGCGGCTATTGTACCCCTATCTTTTGCAGTCTTTGCCTTCTTTGCCCGTCAGGTGCAGGTTGTCTTGGCTGAGCTAGATGGTGGTGTTATTGAGGCGGCTCAAGCTAGCGGAGCGACATTCTGGGATATCGTAGGTGTTTACCTATCAGAAGGACTTCCAGACTTGATTCGTGTGACGACTGTAACCTTGATCTCACTAGTCGGTGAAACAGCCATGGCGGGAGCAGTCGGTGCAGGTGGTATCGGTAACGTAGCTATCGCTTATGGTTTTAACCGTTACAATCACGATGTGACCATTTTGGCAACTATCATTATCATTTTGATTATCTTTACAATCCAATTCTTGGGAGACTTCTTGACCAAGAAATTAAGTCATAAATAAAAAAGAGCCAGCTGGCTCTCAGATTGAAGAAAAAGTTCGTTGTGGACAATTTTCTTCAATCTTTTTCTATTATTAGAGAAAATAAAAAACTCTTAATACTCTTCGAAAATCAATTTCAAACCACGTCAACGTCGCCTTGCCGTACTCAAGTACAGCCTGCGGCTAGTTTCCTAGTTTGCTCTTGATTTTCATTGAGTATAAAAAGAGCATAGAACAGCAATTCTAAGAGTTTTCATTATATGGTAGCCAAACCTTTATAGGGGCAATTTTTTAATTGCTGATAGAGTTTGTCTGTGTTCTGAGAGATGGCTGGCTTTTTTCTATCACATTTTATCTGCGAATTTTTTACTAAGTGCTTGTCCAATCAGGGCACCAAGTAAAGCGCCGATGAGAACACTTGTGATGAAGAGGAGGATATTAGCAGGATTTGGTGCAACCATAATGCGATCGATATAGTCCTGAGATTTTCCACGAGCGATTAGAGCTGCGATATAGGCTTGAGGGGTCAACCACATGAGTAGGATGGGACCAGTAGTACCAAAGGCAAAAACTAGGAAGGAAAGAAGGTTTTTAACCTTATCCTTGTAATGTCCTAGGTGAGCGATGCCATCTGCTGCAAGACCGCAGATAATACCTGGCAGAAAGGCTCCAGCACCATGCTTACTCCCAAGGAAAAAGAGAGCAATCACAAGTCCAATCGTAGTAATCGCTCCAAAACGAGGCACTTTTTCTAAAAGGATCATATAGACGCTACCACCCACAAGAGCAGAAAAGGCAGGGGCGTAAAACATATTTCCAGTGTGGTCGACAAGGTTCCCTAGTAGAACACCCACTCCGATACAGAGAAAGTAGACAAGGGCAGCTACAAGGGTTGTCAAGATATTCTTTTTCATAAGTTCTCCTTCGTATATCTGATGTTATTCATTGTATCATGCCTAGCTCAGATTGTAAATACTGGCCGATATTTGCTATTTGTCCGGAAACTAGATGAAAAAGGAATAGACCAAAGCTATTTCTTTACTCCTCCGACTGTCCCAATCCCTTCATTTATGGTAAAATAGGACTATTAAGTTATAAAGAGGATTCCCTATGAAATTACAAAAACCCAAAGGAACGCAGGATATTTTACCTGCTGAGTCTGCCAAGTGGCAGTACGTTGAAGGCTTTACGCGTGAAATCTTTAAACGCTACAACTATGCAGAAGTGCGTACCCCTATTTTCGAGCACTACGAAGTCATCAGTCGTTCGGTTGGGGACACAACAGATATCGTAACCAAGGAAATGTACGACTTTTACGACAAGGGCGACCGCCATATCACTCTCCGTCCAGAGGGAACAGCACCAGTCGTTCGTTCTTATGTGGAAAACAAACTCTTCGCACCAGAAGTTCAAAAGCCAAGTAAGTTCTACTACATGGGCCCTATGTTCCGCTATGAGCGTCCACAAGCAGGCCGTTTGCGTCAATTCCACCAGATTGGTGTGGAGTGCTTTGGTTCTAGCAATCCAGCTACTGATGTGGAAACAATCGCTATGGCAGCTCATTTCTTGAAAGAAATCGGCATTCAAGGTGTTAAATTGCACCTTAACACTCTTGGAAATCCTGAGAGCCGTTCGGCCTATCGTCAAGCCTTGATTGACTATTTGACGCCACTTAAGGAGACCTTGTCCAAGGATAGCCAACGTCGTTTGGAGGAAAATCCTCTCCGTGTCTTGGACTCTAAGGAAAAGGAAGACAAGGTAGCAGTGGAGAATGCACCTTCTATCTTGGATTACCTTGACGAAGAAAGCCAAGCTCACTTTGATGCTGTTCGTCAGATGCTGGAAAACCTCGGAGTAGACTACATCATTGATACCAATATGGTACGTGGACTGGACTACTACAACCACACCATCTTTGAGTTTATCACAGAAATTGAGGGCAATGACTTGACAGTCTGTGCAGGTGGTCGCTACGATGGCTTGGTTGCCTACTTTGGCGGTCCTGAAACTGCTGGATTTGGCTTTGGGCTTGGTGTAGAGCGTCTACTTTTAGTCCTTGAAAAACAAGGGGTGGCCCTACCTATCGAAAACGCCCTAGATGTTTATATTGCTGTCCTTGGTGAAGGAGCAAATCTGAAAGCCTTGGAGTTAGTACAAGCATTGCGCCAACAAGGTTTCAAAGCAGAACGAGATTACCTTAATCGTAAACTCAAAGCCCAGTTCAAGTCAGCTGACGTTTTTGCTGCTAAAACTCTTATCACTCTTGGAGAGAGCGAAGTCGAAAGCGGACAAGTAACAGTCAAGAACAACCAAACTCGAGAAGAAGTTCAAGTTTCGCTTGAAGCTATTAGTAAATTTCTCAGAAATCTTTGCAAAATTAGGATTTTATACTCAATGAAAATCAAAGAGCAAACTAGGAAGCTAGCCGCAGGCTGTACTTGAGTACGGCAAGGTGAAGCTGACGTGGTTTGAATTTGATTTTCGAAGAGTATTAATAACAGATAAACTGGTCAGGATCGTACTCCTGACCTTTTTCTTTTGCAAAATGACAAAAATCTTAAACTTTTTGACAAAGATAATTGTCAAAAATAAAAAGATGTGTTACAATGAAATCAAGTTAAGAAAAGTATAGCAGAAAGGAACGATTATGTGGGCATTAGGATTTGTACCTCTTGTGATTATGTATTATATCTACCATTCCCAAAAGGTCAAGAAACTAGAGAATAAAATCAAAAGAATTGAGCAAAAACAGAAAGGAAATAAAGAAATGTCAAGATTATTAAAAGAATTGATTGGGAAAAAACCAACAATCTTTGGACAAGTTTTTGGGACAGACAATTGGGAAGTTGTAGATGTTGATGAGGAGTGGGTCAAGCTACGCCGTGTAAATAAAAAAGGAAAAGAAAAATTCAAACTACAACGCATTGAGGATATCCAAACTGTTGAATTTGACGGAGAGTAGGTGTGTGACATGCAACTAAAAAATCGTTTAAAAGAGCTTCGGGCTCGCGATGGCCTTAATCAAACTGAACTGGCCAAGCTAGCAGGGGTTTCCAGACAGACCATTAGTCTACTGGAGCGAGATGAGTACACGCCATCCATCGTCATTGCCCTGAAGATTGCGCAGATATTCAATGAGCCTGTCGAGTCAGTCTTTCGCTTAGAGGAGGATGAGTGATGAACAAGTATAAAGGGATTTATTATCTATGTATAGTTGTGTTTATCGTTAATCTTTTGGCCATGATTGGAACCCTATTTGGTTGGGTTACTATCGTTGAAAGTAAATATCTCTTCTGGATAAATTTAGTTCTACTATTGGTCTTTAGATGGGTAGAGAGAAAGATAAAGTTTAAAGAGATCGTAAAAGGAGAAAAATTATGAAAGAATTTTTAGCAGGTTTTCAAGTAGATACTGAGAACAAAGAACTTGCAGGTGTCTGTGCAGGTCTAGGAAATTATTTTAATATCAAGACTAACATCATCCGTTTAGCAGCCATTTTGTTGTTTCTTTCGTCAACAGAGTTTGGGATTTTAACAGTCATCCTATATGCTTATCTAGCAGGCTGGCTGGGAGAGATCCTTTAGGAGAAGGGGCGAAAAAAGCAAGAAATCAAGCTATTCTCTTGTTAGCTGTTTGTTTGATTTTAGTATCACTTGGAACAGAGGGTTTGACAGCAATTTTTGAATCAGGTAAAGCCTTTGGTCAGTGGTTGGCCGGATTGGTTTAGAGGGGGATGAAAATGAAAAAGAAACGTGGATTATTATTTTTAGCAGCAGTTGTCTTGGGAGCTTTCTTGGGCATGTTTGTAGGGATGTTTAAGGCTGGTGCCGAATCCCACGAAATTATGTTAGATGTAAAAGTCTTGATACCATGGATATCAGCTATTTGTTTACTGATAGGTTTCATTAGCATTCTTTTGACTTTCAATTTCTTAAAGAAAAGCAGAAAATTTCACTCCTTGTATCAAGAGGAAATGGATGATGATCTGAATGAAACCTATTATGTGCAAATGTATCGGAATCTCGAGTTTGGAACCATTACTTTTAATATTACAAACGTAGCAATTTTATTGGCTCTCTTCATTTCAGCAAATGAAGCGATTATGTTAAATAAAAGCTTTTTAACCTTATCTCTTTCTTTTTTACTATTAGTGTTGGTTTTCAATGTTCAAAAATCTCTTTATAAGACCATTGCGATTGTTCGTCAGTTTGATTTGGCATTTTTCTCTACACCAAAGGATGTCTTGGACTATATCAATTCTTACGACGAAGGGGAGCGTCAGGCTAATTTGGAACAGAGTTTTCGGATTTTATTCCAATTAAATCAGTATGTCTTGCCAGGTCTCTACTTTCTGATTGATCTCTTTTCCTTACTGACAGGAGAGATTCAGCTACTAGCCTTCTTACTTGTCGGAGCTATCCATATTTATATCAATGTGATGCAGTTACCTATGGTGAAACGTTATTTCAAATAAAGGAGTTTCTATGATTCGTGTTGAAAATGTAAGCAAAAGTTTTGGGAGCAAGAAAGCTCTTCATCAGATTTCTTTTGAGATTAAGGAAGGTGAAATCTTTGGTTTTCTTGGCCCTTCTGGCTCAGGTAAAACAACCATGATCAATGTCTTAACAGGCCAGTTAACTGCAGATCAAGGTAAAACAGTTTTGTTAGGCAAGAACTCTCAAGATTTAACCTCAAATGATTTGGAACAAATTGGTATTGTTAGTGATGGCAGTGGTTTTTATGAAAAGATGAGTCTTTATAAAAATCTTCTCATCTACGCTAAGTTATATGGCCTCAAGTCAGATAGAGTAAATCAGGTGCTCAAACAGGTTGGTTTGGCAGATGCTAAAGATGTTATCGCAGAAAAACTGTCTACAGGAATGAAACAAAGAATGTTCTTGGCCCGTGCCCTTCTTAATGCTCCTAAGATCCTCTTTCTAGATGAGCCAACTAGTGGCTTAGACCCTACAACATCTAAGATGATTCATACCCTACTTCAAGAATTAAAGCAAGCTGGGACAACTATCTTTCTGACCACGCATGATATGAATGAAGCAACTTTGCTTTGCGATCGCTTATCTCTTTTAAATAAGGGAAATTTAATAGAGTATGGAAGTCCACAAGAGATTATTCAAAAATACCATGTGGATAAGAAAGTACGTGTAGCTTATAAAAATGGAAGAGAACAAATAGTTCTGTTTGAAGAATTGCCACATTTAGACACGACAAATTTGATGGTCGTTCACTCTTGTGAACCAACTTTAGAAGAGATCTTTATCAGATTAACAGGAGAAAAGTTAGATGTTTAGAAAATTAAATGCCCTACTATGGTTAAGACTACAAGTTCTTATTAGCAATTCAACTTTGTTAGCAACTTTATTGATGCCTTTTGGTATTGTTATTTTATTAAATGAATTTTTAAATAAGAATGGAGAAGTGAGCTTATTTTTACTATCTGCTAGCTTGACGATGGTCTTGAGCATGGGAAGTGGTTACATGGTATCGATTATGATGGCAGAAGATAAGGAAAAACGAAATCTCAAATCACTCATTCTAAGTGGTGTGACAGCAACAGAATATACTTTCAGTATGCTCGTTCTCCCTATTTTGATAATGTTGCTTGCTATGATTGTACTTCCCATCTATCTTAAAGTAGATGTATCAAGTTACTTATTTGCCTATGTTATCTATTTGCTCCTAGCAACTATTTGTATTATTTTTCTCAACCTTCTAATCGGTGCGGTGTCAGATACTCAATCTAAAGCGCAAGTTTATAGTATCTTCCCTATGTTAATCGTCTCTTTTTTACCTATGATTGCTCTTCAAAATGATACGGTTCAAAAACTATTGGACTATTCTTTTATCGGTCCTTTGGTAGGTCTATTAAAAGAAGGTGGAGGAAAGTTGTCTCTGGGAAATCTTGGTCTTTTATTGGCATGGGTCCTTGTTCTAGGCCTAGCAAGTCTCTTTGTATTGAAAAATAGTTATAAAGGAAAATAGGAGAATCTTATGAAATTACTTAAAAACATTGGCTGGTTTGTTCTAGCTTTCTTATCATTTTTGTTTATCTACGGTTTTATTCAGACTTTACCTCTGATTGCTCTTGGTTCAGGTGCACCTATAGTCGGTGTTCTTCCGCTTTATATTCTATTAGCAGGAGCTTTTACCTTCTTAACATACAAGTGGTATAAGACAGGAACTGTTACGATAGAAAAAACGGGCCTTAACAAATACATCTGGTTGCCTGCCTTGGTATGGGTCCTTATCATTGTTGCACAATTCTTTTTGCCAAATGATCCATCTGTCAGTCAACAGACGGCAGAACAATTGACTCATAATCAACCTCTCTTCTCTTTCTTCATGATTGTTGTCTTTGCACCCCTGACAGAAGAGTTGACCTTTAGAGGTCTGTTAGCTCGTTATGTCTTCCCTCAGCAGGATAACGTCAAGCAGACAGTACTCTTTCTTCTTGTAAGTACTATCATTTTTGCCCTTGTTCATTTCCCTGGCACTCCTCAACAATTCCTAGTGTATGGTTCCCTAGGTTTGAGCTTGGGCTTAGCTTATGTCAGCAAAGGTGGTTTGGCATACAGCATTGCTTTACATGCTTTAAATAATTTAATCGGATTTTTAATGATTCTCATGCTATAATAGACTCAGGAGGAAGTCATGAAACGAGTAATATTATTAGCAGTGGTTCAGACCGTAGTTCTCTTCTTTATCGTGGGGGCACTTGGCTACGTCTTTAAAGGGGATTTCTTTTATAACAATCTAGCAGTATTTTTTGCTCCTATCGCAGGAGTGATACGATTTGCGACGGCTTATGTGACAGAAATTGTCCTACCAAAGAAGACAGAAGAGATTGCTGAAAAGCGTAAAAAATAAAGAAAACCTAAATCCAGCGAATGACTTTGCTGGATTTTTTCATTTATAAGAGGATTCTCCCAACTTTTCTGCTGATTTTCATGAAGAGCCTGCGCTTTTATGGTAAAATAGTAACAGAATACAAGAGGAGAGAAAACATGAAACGTAGTATGTATGCTGGTCGTGTTCGTGAGGAGCACATCGGACAAGAAATTACCTTGAAAGGATGGGTTTCCCGTCGTCGTGACTTGGGTGGATTGATCTTTATCGACCTTCGTGACCGTGAAGGAATCATGCAGTTGGTCATTAACCCTGAGAAAGTTTCTGCGGAAGTGATGGCAACAGCTGAAAGCCTTCGTAGTGAATTTGTCATCGAGGTGACTGGACAAGTTGCAGCACGTGAGCAGGCCAATGATAAGTTGGCGACTGGAGCAGTTGAGCTGAATGTAACAGCTCTTACTGTGCTTAATACAGCCAAAACAACACCATTTGAGATTAAGGATGGGATTGAGGCAAATGACGATACACGTCTACGTTACCGCTACCTTGACCTTCGTCGTCCAGAAATGTTGGAAAATCTTAAACTTCGTGCCAAAGTAACACATTCTATCCGTAACTACTTGGATGAGTTGGAATTTATCGATGTGGAAACGCCATTCCTTTCTAAGTCAACACCAGAAGGGGCGCGTGACTATTTGGTGCCATCTCGTGTCAGTAAAGGGCATTTTTACGCACTTCCTCAAAGTCCGCAGATTACTAAGCAGCTCTTGATGAATGCGGGATTTGACCGTTACTACCAAATCGTTAAATGTTTCCGTGATGAAGACTTGCGTGGTGACCGTCAGCCTGAATTTACTCAGGTCGACTTGGAAACTTCATTCCTAACTGAGCAAGAAATCCAAGACATCACAGAAGGCTTGATTGCGCGCGTGATGAAGGAAACAAAAGGGATTGAAGTAACGCTGCCATTCCCTCGTATGAAGTATGATGATGCCATGGCCCTTTATGGTTCTGACAAACCTGATACTCGTTTTGAGATGTTGCTTCAAGACCTAACAGAAGTTGTCAAAGGTGTAGATTTCAAAGTCTTCTCAGAAGCTCCTGCCGTTAAAGCCATCGTTGTTAAAGGCGCAGCAGACAACTACTCTCGTAAAGACATCGACAAGATGACCGAAGTAGCCAAACAGTATGGTGCTAAAGGTCTTGCTTGGGTCAAGGTTGTTGACAGTGAATTAAACGGACCAGTTGCTAAGTTCTTGACTAGCATTCAAGGCGATTTAACAAGTGCGCTTGGTCTTGAAGATAAGGACTTGGTTCTCTTTGTAGCTGATACACTTGAAGTGGCTAATGCAACACTTGGTGCCCTTCGTGGACGTATTGCTAAAGAACTTGACTTGATTGACCAGGATAAATTCAACTTCCTATGGGTTGTTGACTGGCCAATGTTTGAATGGTCTGAAGAAGAAGGCAGATACATGAGTGCCCACCATCCATTTACTCTTCCTCAAGCAGATACTGCTCATGAACTCGAAGGTGAATTGGCTAAGGTCCGTGCCATTGCCTATGATATCGTCTTGAACGGTTATGAACTAGGTGGTGGTAGCCTTCGTATCAACCAAAAAGAACTTCAAGAACGTATGTTCAAGGCTCTTGGTTTCTCAGCTGAAGAAGCTAATGACCAGTTTGGTTTCCTTGGAAGCCATGGACTATGGTTTCCCACCACATGGTGGTTTGGCTATCGGGCTTGATCGCTTTGTAATGCTCTTAGCTGGAGAAGAAAATATCCGCGAAGTCATTGCCTTTCCTAAGAACAACAAGGCTAGCGATCCAATGACACAAGCACCATCAACAGTAGCCCTTAAACAACTAGAAGAACTCAATCTGCAAGTAGAACAAGATGAAACAAACGAAACAAACTAAGAAGTGGCACTATTATTTGCGCCGCTTTGCTTATCGAGTGAAGATTTTGCGTGTTTTACAAAGTATTTCTCGAGAAAAATACGATGAAAAGATTTCAGCCTCTCTGGTATATGGTTTTCTATCAGCAGTAGCCGTCAACTTCTTCTTCCAACCAGGACACGTTTATTCAAGTGGTGCGACAGGTCTGGCTCAGATCATTTCTGCCCTTAGTAATCACTGGTTTGGTTTTCATTTCCCGATTTCAGTAGCCTTTTATGCCATCAATATCCCGCTGATGATTTTAGCCTGGTACCAAATTGGACATAAGTTTACGATTTTTACCTTTATCACGGTATCCATGAGCTCGCTCTTTATCCAGTTTGTGCCAGTGGTGGTCTTGACAGAAGATCCAATTATCAATGCCCTCTTTGGGGGAGTAGTCATGGGACTGGGAATCGGCTTTGCTTTACGCCATAACATCTCCAGTGGTGGAACAGATATTGTCAGTCTGACTATTCGTAAGAAGACAGGTCGTAACGTTGGAAGCATCTCTTTCTTGGTGAACGGGACAATCATGCTGATTGCAGGTTTGACCTTTGGCTGGAAATATGCCCTTTATTCCATGATTACCATCTTTGTATCAAGTCGTGTGACAGATGCAGTTTTCACCAAGCAAAAACGCATGCAGGCTATGATTGTCACTAGCAATCCAGATGCCGTCATTGAGAAGATCCATAATAAATTGCATCGTGGAGCGACCATGATCCATGATGCTGAAGGGGACCTATAACCACGAGCGTAAAGCAGTTTTGATTACCGTTATCACTCGCGCAGAATTCAATGATTTTAAACTGATTATGAAACAAGTGGATCCGACGGCCTTTGTTTCTGTTTCGGAAAATGTCCATATCCTAGGACGATTTGTCGAAGTCGAAAACTAAAATTTTTCATGACAAGTTCAAATTCCATCAGTGTTTTCTTGCACTAGCTTACCGACTAACTTTGTTAGTTTGCTTGCTGATAATCATTTATAATGACGAATAGAACGAAAAACCCAACTCTGGAACACATTGTCAGAGTTGGGTTTTCTTATTTTTCGACGATTTCGTGGGCAATCAATTGACGATAGCAAATTTGTTTATTTTCCTTGGCATCGCTGATGATTTGCAGGATGGTTTCAAATGAAGTTCGGCCAAGAGCAAGGCTGTTGATATCTACATAGGCAGCTAGATTCAACCTTGGATTTACTGAGTCAAAGCTAAGGACTGGAACATCAAGTTGGTGTTCGTTGAGATAGTTACATACACCTTCAGCTAAGAGGCTATCCGTTGTGATAATAGCATCGGTCTGAGGGTCATATTTAAAGAGTTGTTTACTAAAGTTATAGCCCTTCTCTTCTAGAAACTCATCTGCAAAGAAGGTACGTTGACTGTCGAGAGGCAACTGATTTTCTTGAAGGGCTTGTTCGTAGCCTTTTAAACGATCCTGAGTTACGAAAAGTTTTTTGGTCCCCCCGATGAAGGCAATTCGGCTGCATCCTTTTTTGATGAAGTATTCTGTTGCATCATAACCAGCTTGAATATTATCGTTGTCAACCAGTGGAATAAAAGGTGACAGTGATTTCCCAAGGATGAGGAAGGGGAATTGTTCTTCTGAAACTAGTTTAACCAAGGGATCATTTTCTTGGGCATACAAGAAGATAAGACCGTCTACACGCTTTCCGTAGACCATTTGTGAAATGGCCTTTAAACGCTCTTTTTCGTCTTTTCCAGTTGCAATCTGAATGGCATAATGATTTTCTGAAGCAACTTGTGCAATCCCTCTAAGGACAGAAGGAAAGAAGGGATTTTGGTAGAAAACGTCTGAGTCATCAGGAAGAACCAATCCGATAACCTGTGTATAGCTACTTACTAGGCTTCGAGCATTGAGGTTAGGATGGTAGTTGAGTTCCTTCATAGCCTTTCGAACTCGTTTTTTAGTTTCATCACTAATGGTTGATTTGTTTTGAATCACACGTGTTACGGTTGAAGGTGAGACACCTGCAGCCTTGGCCACGTCTTTAATTGTCACGGGCATAATAATCTCCTACTTATGGTAGTCTGGATCACGGAAATGTGTTTTGTAAAAGATAGTGACCAGGTATAGAACAAAGAAAATGTTTTGAACGGTAATCAAGGTTGACATATTTTGGCCGAAGAGACCTAAAATCATGGCAATCAAGGTTGGCAATCCTAAACAGTTCAAGATGAAATGATAGCACTCTTTATAGGTCTCAAATGAGAAGAGACGTGATTTTTTTGTAAAGTAGAGCAAGAGGCTGGCACCTAAAGCGACAATGAAAAAATTGAGTCCAAATAGGAAACCAGAACCTATTACGAGAAAGAGGCTAATATAAACACGATTCTGTTGATACCAGTCTTTGGAAATAGCTTGAGTCAAACTTTCTTTGTTTTGGAAACTATCCGTAGTGATAGCATGGTAGCGGATGCTTGTTAATTCTTTTCCCTGCTTACTGATGAGAAGTTGCTCATCTCCAAAGTGAAGAAGCAATTCGTCAGGGAAGGTTGACTTAGCAGTACCACCAACCTGGACAGAAGCTTGGCTAGGACTAGTACCAGAGTAATGTAACTTTCCATCTATAATCTGAGCATTGCTAGCTAAATCCTGAACCACACTATCCGTTAAAGGTGAGTAAACATCCTCGATAAAGGTCTCCAAAGGATAGGTTTCCTGAGAGCTGTTCTGGATAGCAATAGGCACCATAGACAAGCTAATCAAGAAATACTGGTAAAAATCAGTTGGAACCAGTTGAGACCAAAACGTTGAGATAGGGGCTTACGAAATCCCCAGATACTATTAAAATAAGAAAATGGATATGGTAACATAAATCTCTTTCTATAGGCATTTTTCTATACGAGTATTATATAGAGAAATGTGTTTTATTTCAAGTGGGTCAGGTACAATGCTGGTTGAAAGTAGGCTTTTGCTTTAAATTGTTCACAAACAAGAAGCCTTACCTTAAACTTTTATTTCTCATCAGATTATCTAAGTAAGGACAAGTTCCAAAATGAAAAAGGGTGGCGGGGGGTATATTACCCCTTGTCGCCACCGCTTGTAAGTCCTGAAACGAAGTTCTTTTGCAAGAAGAAGAAAAGTGTACAGATTGGAAGAGCGATGAGGATAGCACCTGCTGAGAAGTAGGCGATCTTCAAGTTCTTCGCATTGCTAACGAAGGTTTGTAGACCAACGGCAACTGTAAAGTATTCTTTTTCACGAAGCAAGAAACTAGAGAGGATATAGTCTCCGAAAGGTCCCATGAAGGCCCAGAGTGCTTGTACAGCAACCATTGGGCGAACAAGAGGGAGAACGATTTGCCAGAAGCGGCGGAAGTGTCCTGCACCATCAAGTTTTGCAGACTCATCAAGAGACATTGGCACGGTGTCAAAGTAACCTTTCATCAACCAAGCATTCATAGGGATACCACCACCAACGTAGAGGAAGATGAGGAACCAGCTATGGTTAAGGGCATTCAACATGAGGGCCATAACGAAGAAGGCAGTCAAAGCAGCCATTGTAGGCACCATTTGGATAATCAAGAAGAAGACCAAACTTTGTTTACGAGCCAAGAAGTTGTAACGGCTGTAGGCGTAACCAGCAAGTACAATGATACTTGTCTGAACAACCATGGTGATCAAAGCGATGATCAAAGTATTAAGGTACCATGTACCGTACAAGGTTTCTGTAAAGAGCCCTTTGAAGTTATCAAGACTAAAGTTGACATTGCTGTCGAGTTTAAAGGCTACAACGTTACCAGCCTTGAAGGCAGACATAATCGTGATTAAAAGAGGATAGATAATGACGATTGAAAGTCCGATCAAGTAGAGGTAAGTGAGGGTTTGAGTCAGTCTACGTTTTAGTTTGATTGAGTTATTCATCTTAGACGTCCTCCATATCAAATGCGTGTAGTTTCTTGAAGGCAATCATAGAAATAGAGATGACAATGATTGAAATAATCAAGGTAACGGCAGCTGCCATAGAGTATTGGGGAGCTGTACCTGTTGTCAAACGGTAGATCCATGAGATCAAGATATCGGTTGAACCAGCTCCACCACCGACACTACCAGGACCACCGCCATTGAAGAGGTACATGATAGAGAAGTTGTTGAAGTTGAAGGTGTATTGGCTGATCAAAGTAGGTGCCGCAACTGCCAAAATCATTGGGAAAGTGATGCTGCGGAATTTTTGCCAAGCGTTTGCACCGTCGATATAAGCTGCTTCATACAAGTCGTTTGGAATAGACTGTAGGATACCGAGAGTTAGGACATAGATATAAGGGAATCCAAGCCAACCTTGCATCATAATCAAGGCAACCTTAGTCCAAGTAGGGTCTGTTTTCCAAGGAATGAGTGCTCCATCGAGGAATGGAAGAACCTTAGCAAAGAGAGGGATTACTTGAGTATTGATAGCACCAACACTATCGTTGAACATGTTTGAGAATGTCAAGATAGTGATAAAGGCTGGAACTGCCCAAGGTAGAAGGAAGATGACACCAAAGATACGTTTCCCCTTGATGAATGGTTGGTTAGCAATAATAGCTGTAAAGATACCGAGTACGATTTGCAAAGTCGATGCAGATAAAGCCCAGATAATAGTCCAAGAAAGAACAGAACCGAAGGCTGAACGGAAGGTACTCAAACTCCAGATATTTGTAAAGTTAGTCAATCCAACCCAATCCAACAATTTATTTGGTGGTAAATGTTGGAAATCGTAGTTAGTAAAGGCAATCATCAAGGTTACAATAACCGGGAAGATGATGGCAAATGTCATGGCAACGTAAGATGGAATGATAAGCAAGTAAGGGAATCCATTTTCATAGATACCTTTAATCATATCCTTAAGTGTCAATGGGACAGGGATGCCATTATTGATACGTTTTGCAATAGTGTGAGCGTCTTTAATATTGAGAATATAAAAGGCTAGATAAACAATTACAAAAATAGAGTGGAATGCACCACGAATCAACATGAAGAGAGAGTTGTCACGGCCAGGTTTTTCACCAAGCGTGATTAAGTTGCTCAATTCAGGTGCTGCAAGTACTATAAAATAGAGGACAAAAGCCACTGTTACAGCAAGGAAGATAAAACCTTTAGCTTTTTGTTTGTTGTAGATTTGTCCCAACCCAGGAATCAATGAAAGCAAGGCTGCTTTTTTTGGTTGTTGTTCCATGAGTGCTCCTTTCATAAGATACGAGCATTGAGCTCGATGCTAATCAGCAAAATTGCTGAAAACATTGTCAATATATCTAAAAATCAAGGGAGATGTTTAAATTATCTCCCTTGAATCAATCAATTAGTTACCAAATTTTTGTTGGATTGTTTCTTTGATCAATGTTACAGCATCATTAGCAGCTGTTTTAGCATCTTTCTTACCGCTTACAGCGTCAAAGAGCATTGTTTTAGCTGGGTCCCAAACTGTTGACATTTGAGAGATGTTTGGCATTGGTTGAGCGTTTTGGAACTGTTTGATAACAGCAGTAGTCAACTCATCGTTTTTACCTTCAGCGTAAGTACGAGCTTCAGTGTTAGCTGGAATTTCGTTAGTAGCATCGTAGAATGCTTTTTGTTGGTCAGTTGAAACAAGGAAGTCTACAAATTTTTGAGCGCCTTCAAGGTTTTTAGTGCTTGATGGGATGATCCAAGCTTTACCACCACCAAAGGCTGCGTAGTTTTTACCGTTTGGAAGAGTTGGGATAGTTGCAACACCGTAGTTTACTTTAGCATCTTTGAAGGCTTGAGCTTTCCAAGGACCATCGATGATAGCAGCTGTTTTACCTTCTTGGAATTGAGTTTGGATCAAGTTTCCAGCACCTTCAGTGTCTTGCATACCTTTAGGCCATTTATCGTACCAAGTTTTAGCGTAGTTGATACCTGCGATAGCACCGTCGTTTGCAAGACCGATATCTTTAGGATCTTTACCGTTGTCACCAAATACGTAAGCGCCGTTACCTGCAAGAAGTCCGTATGCATAGTAGAAGTTAGTCCAGTCAGCTAGGAAAGCAGTTGTTTTTCCGTCTTCACCAGCGAAGGCATATTTGCTATCTTTAGCAAGTTCTTCTAGGTCAGCAAATGTCTTAGGAGCTTCTTTCACTAAGTCTTTGTTGTAGTACATAACAAGTGACTCGATAACAGCTGGAGCACCGTAAACTTTACCACCAACAGTTACAAGAGATTTAGTAGTATCGTCTGTTTTAGCACCGTCACTCAAAGTTACTTCTGAAAGTTGTCCGTCAGTACCAAGGCTACCTACACGGTCGTATGGAGCCATCATAACGTCAGCAGCTTTACCTGATTGGTTATCAAGTGAAAGGTTGTCAAGTCCGCCTAATTGGTCACCAGTTTTAATAGTAACTTTTACACCAGCTTCTTTTTCGTAAGCTTTTGCAGCTGATTCTGCGAATGCTTTATATTGGTCTTCAACATAGAAAGTGATTTCTTGGCTTCCTGATGCAGAAGAATCAGCTGCTTTATCAGCAGTTTTGCTTCCGCAAGCTACCAAAAGCAAGCTAGCAAGAGTAGCGGTACCAAGTACAGCAGCGCTCTTCATGAATTTAGTTGACATAGTGTATTCCTCCTAAAGAATAACAAATTTTAATTTCGAGGAAACGCAAACGTTTTCCCTTATGACCCTAGTATAGCACAAACAGAAAACGGTTGCAAGTCTTTTTTTAGAAAAAAATTTAAAAAGCTTGTGACTAGCTAATTCTAAAAATTATTTATATAATAGAAGAAAAAGATGTAATCGTGTAAATTTCGATTCAAAAATAATTGAAGGGAAACGATTGCATGAATAAGCTGAAGGTTGAAAGGATTTTAAAAATAAGAATATAGTAACTTAAAAGTTTATCAATAAAAAAATAAATCATAAAAGTTTTTTAAAAACGCTTGCATTTCTTTTTGAAATGGGTTATACTTTACTTAGCGCAAACGTTTGCGCACAAATTTGAAATAATTAATTAAAAAACACTTGAGGTGCTAATATGAAAAAACGTCAAAGTGGTGTGTTGATGCACATCTCATCTCTTCCTGGAGCTTACGGAATCGGATCATTTGGTCAAAGCGCCTATGATTTCGTTGACTTCTTGGTTCGTACAAAGCAACGTTACTGGCAAATCCTTCCTTTGGGAACAACCAGCTATGGAGATTCTCCATACCAATCATTCTCAGCCTTTGCTGGAAACACTCATTTTATCGATCTTGATATCTTGGTTGAGCAAGGTCTCTTGGAAGCTAGTGATCTTGAAGGGATTGACTTTGGTAGCAATCCAGGAGAAGTAGACTATGCAAAGATTTACTATGCACGTCGTCCACTTCTAGAGAAAGCTGTCAAACGTTTCCTTGAAGTCGGAGATGTCAAAGACTTCGAAAGATTTGCTCAAGAAAATCAATCATGGCTTGAACTATTTGCAGAGTATATGGCTATCAAGGAGCATTTTGATAATCTTGCTTGGACAGAATGGCCAGATGCAGATGCCCGTGCTCGTAAAGCTTCAACTCTTGAAAGCTACCGTGAGAAATTAGCTGACAAGCTTGTTTACCACCGCGTAACCCAATACCTTTTCTTCCAACAATGGTTGAAATTGAAAGCATACGCTAACGAAAACCACATCGAGATTGTGGGGGATATGCCAATCTATGTTGCTGAAGATTCAAGCGATATGTGGGCTAATCCACACCTCTTTAAAACAGATGAAAACGGGAAAGCAACTTGCATCGCAGGATGCCCACCAGATGAGTTTTCTGCTACTGGTCAGCTTTGGGGTAACCCAATCTATGACTGGGAAGCAATGGATCGCGATGGTTACAAATGGTGGATTGAACGCTTGCGTGAAAGCTTCAAAATCTACGATATCGTTCGTATCGACCACTTCCGTGGATTTGAGTCTTACTGGGAAATTCCTGCTGGTTCTGAAATCGCAGCACCTGGTAAATGGGTGAAGGGACCTGACTACAAACTCTTTGCAGCGGTTAAAGAAGAACTTGGTGACTTGAACATCATTGCTGAAGACCTTGGTTTCATGACTGATGAAGTTATTGAACTACGTGAGCGCACTGGATTCCCAGGAATGAAGGTTCTTCAATTTGCCTTCAATCCAGAAGACGAAAGTATCGACAGCCCACACTTAGCACCAGCCAACTCAGTTATGTATACAGGAACACACGATAACAACACTGTTCTTGGTTGGTACCGTGATGAGATTGATGATCCAACTCGTGAGTACATGGCACGCTACACAAACCGTAAAGAGTACGAAACAGTGGTACATGCTATGCTTCGTACAGCCTTCGCATCAGTAAGTTTCATGACGATTGCAACTATGCAAGATTTGCTAGAGTTGGATGGTTCAGCTCGTATGAACTTACCATCTACTCTTGGTGGAAACTGGTCATGGCGTATGACAGAGGAACAATTGACTCCTGCTGTCGAAGAAACTTTGCTTGACTTGACTACAATTTATCGCCGAATCAATGAAAATTTGGTAGAATTAAAGAAATAAGACATTATCAGGAGACACAAAAATGTTACCATTAAAAGAATTTGTACAAAATCGTTACAATAAATCTATCGCAGAATGTAGCAATGAGGAGCTTTACCTTGCTCTTCTTAACTACAGCAAACTAGCAAGCAGCCAAAAACCAGTCAACACTGGTAAGAAAAAAGTTTACTATATCTCAGCTGAGTTCTTGATTGGTAAACTCTTGTCAAACAACTTGATTAACCTTGGTCTTTATGACGAAGTTAAAAAGAACTTGCTGACGCAGGTAAAGAGTTGATCGAAATCGAAGAAGTAGAATTGGAACCATCACTTGGTAATGGTGGTTTGGGGCGTTTGGCAGCCTGCTTTATCGACTCAATCGCTACACTTGGATTGAATGGTGACGGTGTTGGTTTGAACTACCACTTTGGTCTTTTCCAACAAGTGCTTAAAAACAACCAACAAGAAACTATTCCTAACGCTTGGTTGACTGACCAAAACTGGTTGGTTCGCTCAAGTCGTAGCTACCAAGTGCCATTTGCACACTTTACATTGACATCTACTCTTTACGATATCGATGTACCTGGTTACAAAACAGCTACGAAAAACCGCTTGCGTTTGTTTGACTTGGATTCAGTTGATTCATCTATCATTGAAGATGGCATTAACTTTGACAAGACAGATATCGCTCACAACTTGACTCTTTTCCTTTACCCAGACGATAGCGACAAACAAGGTGAATTGCTCCGTATCTTCCAACAATACTTCATGGTTTCAAACGGTGCACAATTGATCATCGATGAAGCAATCGAAAAAGGAAGCAACTTGCATGACCTTGCTGACTACGCAGTTGTACAAATCAACGATACTCACCCATCAATGGTGATTCCTGAATTGATCCGTCTTTTGACTGAACGTGGTATCGAACTTGATGAAGCAATCTCTATCGTTCGTAGCATGACTGCTTACACAAACCACACAATCCTTGCTGAAGCCCTTGAAAAATGGCCTCTTGAATTCTTGGAAGAAGTGGTTCCCTCACTTGGTACCAATCATCAAAGAATTGGACCGCCGTGTTCGTGCTGAACACAAAGATCCAGCTGTTCAAATCATTGATGAAAACGATCGTGTACACATGGCCCACATGGATATCCACTATGGATACAGCGTAAACGGGGTTGCCGCTCTTCACACAGAAATTTTGAAGAACTCTGAGTTGAAAGCTTTCTACGATCTTTACCCAGAAAAATTCAACAACAAAACAAACGGTATTACTTTCCGTCGTTGGCTCATGCATGCTAACCCAAGCTTGTCTCACTACTTGGATGAGATTCTTGGACGCGAATGGCACCATGAAGCTTCTAAATTGGAAGACCTTCTTTCATACGAAGACAAGGCTGCTGTCAAAGAAAAATTGGAAAGCATCAAATCTCACAACAAACGTAAATTGGCTCGTCACTTTAAAGAACACCAAGGTGTGGAAATCAATACAAACTCAATCTTTGATATCCAAATCAAACGTCTTCACGAGTACAAACGCCAACAAATGAACGCTTTGTATGTAATCCACAAATACCTTGACATCAAGGCTGGTAACATCCCTGCTCGTCCAATCACAGTCTTCTTTGGTGGTAAAGCAGCTCCAGCTTACACAATCGCTCAAGACATCATCCACTTGATCCTTTGCTTGTCAGAAGTGATTGCTAACGACCCAGCAGTAGCTCCACACTTGCAAGTGGTAATGGTTGAAAACTACAACGTTACTGCAGCAAGCTTCTTGATTCCAGCATGTGATATCTCTGAACAAATCTCATTGGCATCTAAAGAAGCTTCAGGTACTGGTAACATGAAATTCATGTTGAACGGAGCTTTGACTCTTGGTACTATGGACGGGGCTAACGTGGAAATCGCTGAGTTGGTTGGTGACGAAAACATCTACATCTTCGGTGAAGATTCAGAAACTGTTATTGACCTTTACGCAAAAGCAGCTTACAAATCAAGCGAATTCTACGCCCGTAAAGCGATCAAACCATTGGTTGACTTTATCGTGAGCGACGCTGTTCTTGCAGTTGGTAAGAAAGAACGCTTGGAACGTCTTTACAATGAATTGATCAACAAAGACTGGTTCATGACTCTTCTTGACTTGGAAGACTACATCAAAGTGAAAGAGCAAATGCTTGCTGATTACGAAAACCGTGATGCATGGTTGGATAAAGTGATTGTCAACATTGCTAAAGCAGGATTCTTCTCATCTGACCGTACAATCGCTCAGTATAACGAAGATATCTGGCACTTGAACTAATACTCTTCGAAAATCAAATTCAAACCGCGTCAACGTCGCCTTGCCGTACTCAAGTACAGCCTGCGGCTAGTTTCCTAGTTTGCTCTTTGATTTTCATTGAGTATAAGATACGAAATTTTATAGTTATTACACTATCTAGTAAAAAAGCGAGTTTCAATTGAAATTCGCTTTTTTTGAATGTTGTGGATTTGAGGTTGACTGGTCTCAAAAGAAAAAATAATTTGTCAATAATTTCTAGCCTTAAAAATCAAACCTAGAGAACACTAAGAAGGCTGATTAAGTCTAAGGTTCTTCTTAGCTGTACCTCAAATTTCTTGTATTCGTTTACAAATAGTATTATAATAGTATTATAGTAAAGAAAGAGGGTGTTTTTATGTGGAAAAAATATTTTTCAAAATATAAATGGACTGATTTATTTTGGATTCTTTTTGTAATTGGAGCATGCCTCTTGACGGGTAATAGTTCTTCGTTTCCACTGACTCATCAAGAAATCTCTTTTCATGGATGTTGTTATGGGACATCACTTGCCTTATATCACTTGCTATTTATTGATAAATTTGTCATTTCAAATCGAAAATAAATGGAGAGGTAAAAATTTTTTATACTTTTCGGAAAGACAGTGAAAAATCGTTTTTTAAACCCGCATCTCAAGAAGAGGTGCGGGCTTTGTAGTATCTCAAAAATTTATTTACAGTGCTTTTCCGACCAGAATCTCTGCTTCGATGGTAATCTCTGTCAGTTGGCTCCAATCAATCTTGCTTTGGTCAACGTGAAAGAGGAGGGGTGTCATGCTGAGTAAAGCTTGTCTTTGCTCTGCGGTGATGGATTTGGTCAGGGAAGCAGCCTGGATAGATTGGATGCTGAAATATTCTTGGAAGTGTACCTTGATATCTTGGTTGGAATAGTCCTTCTTTGTTAGTTGATCCTGTACCATTTGGCGGATTTCTTTAAGGTGATTTTCAGTTGGTATGATCTTCATTAAGATACCGTTTTGGGATAAAACGCGGCGAAATTCACCGTAGTTGGCAGGTGAGAAGATATCAAGCAGGATATCCATGCTGGCGTCTTTTATAGGAAGACGAGCCAGGTCGCCAACGAACCAATTGACCGCCCAGTTAGGTTCACTTTTAGCAGCGATTTGGACCGAGTCTTTTGAAATATCAAAGGCATAGAAGGTTTTATCAGAGTGACTTTCTTGGAGTTTACGAGAGTAGAAGCCTTCGCCACAACCGATGTCCAAGACAGTTTTTGCAGATGATTTAGTCGCTAGTATGTCTGAGATGCCTTCTAAGATAGCCTGATAAAAGCCAGCTTCTAGGATTTGCTGGCGATTTTGAAAGTTTTCCTTGTCGTAGTTAGCCGATTGTTTGATTTGCGGAGCTAGATTGACATAGCCGAATTTTGCTAGGTCAAAAGAATGGCGGTTGCTACATTTGAGGCTAGTCTCTACCAAGGTCAGATTTTCTTGGCAAATGGGACAGGCAAAGGCAGTCGCAGAAGCAAAGCGCTGGAGTTTGGGTTTGAGGTTTGTATTCATAGTTTAAGTGTATCAAAAGAGGCAAATGAAAGCAACTTTAGGAATAAGTAGATGGGAGATTCAGTAGAAATAAAACTAATTCTCCAATTTATGGAATGAAATTGCTTTTATATCTAAATTGTTATATAATAATGATAAGGAGGAAATAAGTATGTTAAAAGAAGTATTAAGCGTCGCAAAAGTTGCGAAAAAATCATCACTCTTTTTGGGTGGTGTCGCATTTGGTACCCTTGGTTTGAAAATCTTGGCAAGTAAGGAAGCTAAAAAAGGTTATTCTAAAGCTTTGGCTAAGGCTTACAAGTTGAAAGACGAGCTAGATGCATCTGTTTCTGTTGTGAAGCAACATGGAGACGATGTCTTGCAAGATGCCAAATATTTGTACGAGCAAGAGAAAAAAGAAGAGCAATTAGATAGCCTTATAGGTGAATAATATGTCTTTTAAAGTGCTACATAGAGGATACCAACATATCCGACTATCATCTTCTTTTTCACTCACCTTGGATATTCAAGACTATCTTCGTTCCTTGGCGAGAGATGAAAAGGGGATTGAGTCTATCCAGTTTTACATGGATCAACAGCACTTTACTCTACGTATAAAAGAAGGCTTTTCTGTATTAGATAATGCAGAAGCCTTTTTAAAAAGAATTGATAAAGGGAAAGTTTCTGAGTTGATGACTCTTCCCATTCGTAGAGAAGAGAGTGCTTATTCTATTGTTTCAGGTGCAGCGATTAAGCGTATACTTTTTCGTAGTTTTGTGCCGTATCCTATTCGCTATATATGGACTTGTTATCAGGCTTTGGGTTATATCAGAGAAGCCTATCAAACACTAGCGCGTAAGGAACTAACGATGGAGGTCTTGGACTGTTCGGCGATTTTATTGTCCTTGTTTATGAATCAATCCAAGACAGCTAGCAATATCATGTTTATGCTTGATTTGGGGAATCATTTAGATCAGTGGTCCTTGAAAAAAACGGCAACAGATTTAGAACAAAGTCTTCTTGCAAAAGAGAGCGATGTATTCTTGGTACAGGGCGATACGGTCGTTAGTATCAAGAGTTCCGATGTTCAAATAGGAGATGTCTTGATCTTATCTCAAGGAAATGAAATTCTGTTTGATGGACAAGTAGTTTCAGGTTTAGGTATGGTCAACGAAAGTTCCTTGACGGGAGAGAGTTTTCCAGTTGAAAAAAGAGAGTCTGATTTGGTTTGTGCAAATACAGTATTAGAAACTGGAGAGTTGCGCATTCGTGTAACCGATAATCAGATGAACAGCCGTATTTTACAGCTGATTGAGTTGATGAAGAAATCTGAAGAAAACAAGAAAACGAAACAACGCTATTTCATCAAGATGGCGGATAAGGTCGTCAAATATAATTTCTTGGGGGCTGGGCTGACTTACCTATTGACAGGTTCTTTTTCTAAGGCTATTTCTTTCCTATTGGTCGATTTCTCCTGCGCTTTGAAAATCTCTACTCCTGTAGCTTATTTGACAGCTATCAAGGAGGGGTTGAACCGTGAAATGGTGATTAAGGATGGAGATGTTCTGGAGAAATACCTGGAAGTTGATACTTTCTTGTTTGATAAGACGGGAACGATCACAACTAGCTATCCGATAGTTGAAAAAGGTGTTACCTTTTGGAGACAATAGTGAGGAAGATATTCTCAGAATCAGTGCCTGTCTTGAGGAACACATTTATCATCCTATTGCTAATGCTATCGTCAAGCAAGCCGAGATAGAGGGAATTGAACATGAGGAAATGCATGGAAACTCCAATATATCGCAAGTAAGGGGATCAAATCTCATATAGATGGCCAACCAGTTCTTATTGGGAATTATGTCTTGATGCAGGATGAACAGATTTATATCAGTTCAGAACAAAATGCTTTAATTGAAGAGTACAAGAGTCACTACAATCTCTTATTCTTAGCCTACCAGAATGAATTGATTGGAATGTTCTGTATTCATACTCCTTTGAGAAAAGAAGCAAAAGCAGCCTTGGAGAAACTTAAGGCACAAGGGAAAAAATTGATTCTGGCAACAGGGGACACCTTGGTTAGAACAGAGGAATTAGTCAAAGATTTGCCCTTTGATCAGGTCTATACAGACTTGAAACCTGATGGGAAATTTGAGTTAGTAGAGGAACTGCAGAAAGCAGGTCACACTATTTTGATGGTTGGAGATGGCTTGAATGACTCAGCGGCTCTAACCCTATCAGATATCGGTGTGGTGATGAATGAGAGTGCAGATATTTCTAAGCAGATGAGCGATATCTTATTGTTAGATAATCGTTTGGATTTCTTCCAAGAGTTGGATTCGCTATCATCATCTTTGCAAACACTCATCAAGAAGAATATTCAAGATACCGTTGTCGTAAATAGTAGTTTGATTGGCTTTGGCTTGTTTAACTGGCTCAGCCCTTCAAATCTTTCTATCTTACATAATCTAACAACCTTACGCATTGTACTGCGTAGCCTGTCTATTAAGGGATAGGTGGGGACTATTCACAGCAAAAAGGAGTTACCTTTCTCGAGGGTAACTCCTTTGTTTATAGGTAAATGTTTAACAATTTAGTAAGTCAATACAAAGTATTTTTTCTTACCGCGACGGATAACAGTGAGTTCGTTCTCTAACTTATCTGCGTCGCTCAAGACATAGTCAAGGTCTTGGATACGGTCGCCGTTGACGTAGATGGCACCGTTTTGAACATCTTCACGGGCTTGACGTTTTGAGTTAACCACGCCAGAAGATACAAGAAGTTCAACGATGTTGTGATTTTCGTCTGCTTGTACTTGGTAGTTTGGCACGCCACGAAGTCCTTGTTTGAGTTCTTTGACAGAAAGGTTTTTGATATTTCCTGCAAAGAGTTGTTCAGTGATGTTAAGGGCTTCTTTGTAAGCTTCTTCTCCGTGAACAAGAGTCACAACTTCACGAGCGAGGACTTTTTGAGCCAAGCGTTCGTGTGGAGCTGCTTCAAATTGTTTGCGGATGTCTTCAATCTCATCAAGTGACAAGAAAGTAAAGATTTTCAAGAAGCGAACAGCGTCAGCGTCCATAACATTCATCCAGAATTGGTACATTTCGTATGGAGAAGTCTTTTCAGGGTTGAGCCAAACAGCATTTCCTTCTGATTTACCAAATTTCTTACCAGTTGCGTCTGTGATGAGTGGAACAGTGATTACGTGACCAGTCTTGTCAGCCTTACGACGAAGCAATTCTGTACCAGCTGTCATATTTCCCCATTGGTCAGAACCACCGATTTGGAGGGTTACATTGTGCTCTTGGTTAAGGACAAAGAAGTCGTAACCTTGCATGATTTGGTAGGCAAATTCTGTGTAAGAAATCCCTGTTTCAATCCGTTTTTTAACAGACTCCTTGCTCATCATGTAGTTGACAGTGAAGTATTTTCCGATATCACGGAGGAAATCAATGAAGCTGATGCTGCCAAACCAGTCGTAGTTGTTGACCATGACAGCTTTGTTTTCACCATTTTCAAAATCAAGAAAGCGAGAAAGTTGTCCTTGGATAGACTTGACCCAGCCATCTACTGTGTCTTTTGTTTGGAGACTACGCTCAGCATCTTTGAAGGACGGATCTCCGATGAGACCTGTAGCACCGCCAACGAGCGCATAAGGTTTGTGACCTGCTAACTGCAAGCGACGACTTGTCAAGATTGCGACAAGGTGGCTAGGTGAAGGCTGTCAGCAGTTGGATCGTAGCCAGTATAATAAGAAACTTGACCTTCTTCTAGGGCTTTACGCAAAGCTTCTTCATCAGTCGTTTGAAAAATCAAACCACGCTCTTTTAGCTCATCAAAAATGTGCATGTGTCTTTTCTCCTTTTTAAAATATTGTTTCTACCTATTTTACCACAAACTTGGCAAATAACCTAGTAAAATCGGGAAGAAAGTTGCTACTCGGACTTTTTTGGAAACGAGTGAAATATGGTATAATAGCACTAGCTTATTTTCAGAGAAATAGATAAAAATAGTTGAGAAAGGGGCTGGAAAATGTCTCATATTATTGAATTACCAGAAGTATTGGCCAACCAAATTGCAGCAGGAGAAGTTATCGAGCGTCCTGCTAGCGTTGTCAAAGAATTAGTTGAAAATGCTATCGACGCTGGCTCAAGCCAGATTATCGTTGAGATTGAAGAAGCTGGTCTTAAGAAAATCCAAATAACAGATAATGGTCACGGGATTGCCCACGATGAAGTCGAGTTGGCTCTCCGCCGTCATGCAACCAGTAAGATTAAGAATCAAGCGGATCTTTTTCGGATTCGGACCCTCGGCTTTCGTGGTGAAGCCCTGCCCTCTATCGCATCTGTCAGTGTTTTGACTTTGTTGACAGCGGTGGACGGTGCCAGTCACGGGACCAAGCTAGTGGCTCGTGGGGGAGAAGTTGAGGAAATCATTCCAGCGACCAGTCCTGTTGGGACCAAGGTTTGTGTGGAAGATCTATTTCAACACACCAGCTCGTCTCAAGTATATGAAGAGTCAGCAGGCGGAGTTGTCTCACATCATTGATATTGTCAACCGTTTGGGGCTAGCCCATCCTGAGATTTCCTTTAGCCTGATTAGCGATGGCAAGGAGATGACACGAACAGCTGGTACGGGTCAACTGCGTCAAGCCATTGCTGGAATTTATGGTTTAGCCAGTGCCAAAAAAATGGTTGAAATTGAGAATTCGGACCTAGACTTTGAAATTTCTGGTTTTGTCTCCTTGCCGGAATTGACACGGGCTAATCGTAACTATATCAGCCTTTTTATCAATGGCCGTTATATCAAAAACTTCCTACTCAATCGTGCTATTTTAGATGGTTATGGTAGCAAGCTCATGGTGGGGCGTTTTCCACTAGCCGTTATTCACATTCAAATTGATCCTTATCTGGCAGATGTCAATGTGCATCCAACCAAGCAAGAAGTACGGATTTCCAAGGAAAGAGAGCTGATGGCGCTGGTTTCAGAAGCTATCGCAAAGAGTCTCAAGGAACAGACCTTGATTCCGGATGCCTTGGAAAATCTTGCCAAATCTACCGTTCGCAATCGTGAAAAAGTAGAGCAAACGACTTTGCCGCTGAGAGAAAATACGCTCTACTATGAAAAAACGGAACTCACTAGAGCTACTCAAGCTGAGGTAGCAGACCATCAGGTGAACCTGACAGAAGAGAAGCAGGATTTGAACCTCTTTGCTAAGGAAACCTTAGACCAGATAACCAAACCAGCCAAACTGCATTTTGCAGAGAGAAAATCGGTCAGCTATGACCAACTGGATCATCCAGAGTTAGATCTAGCTAGTTTGGATAAGGCTTATGATAAGCTGGAGCGAGAAGAGTCTTCGAGCTTCCCAGAGTTGGAGTTTTTCGGGCAAATGCACGGGACCTATCTCTTCGCTCAAGGTAGAGATGGACTCTACATCATAGACCAACATGCAGCTCAGGAGCGGGTTAAATACGAGGAGTACCGTGAAAGTATTGGTAATGTTGACCAGAGCCAGCAGCAACTCCTTGTGCCCTACATCTTTGAATTTCCAGCTGATGATGCCCTTCGCCTCAAAGAAAGAATGCCTCTCTTAGAGGAAGTGGGCGTCTTTCTAGCAGAGTACGGGGAGAACCAATTTATCCTAAGGGAACATCCTATTTGGATGGCAGAAGAGGAAATCGAGTCAGGTATCTATGAGATGTGTGACATGCTCCTTTTGACCAAGGAAGTTTCAATCAAGAAATACCGAGCAGAGCTAGCCATTATGATGTCCTGCAAGCGGTCCATCAAGGCCAACCATCGTATTGATGCCCACTCGGCTAGACAACTCCTCTATCAGCTCTCTCAATGTGATAACCCCTATAACTGTCCACACGGACGTCCTGTTTTGGTACACTTTACCAAGTCAGACATGGAAAAGATGTTCCGTCGCATTCAGGAAAATCACACCAGTCTCCGTGAGCTAGGAAAATACTAATACTCTTCGGAAATCTCTCTAAACTGCGTCAGCCTTACCTTGCCTAACTCAAGTTATGCCTACGGTCAGCTTCCTAGTTTATTCTTTGATTTTCATTGAGTATAAATTGAAGGGAAAATTATGTACGAATATCTAAAGGGTATTATTACCAAAATTACTGCTAAATACATCGTCCTAGAAGCTAACGGTATCGGCTACATTCTGCATGTAGCTAACCCTTATGCCTACTCAGGACAAGTCAACCAAGAAGCACAAATCTATGTGCATCAAGTCGTTCGCGAAGATGCTCATCTACTTTACGGTTTTCGTTCAGAAGACGAGAAGAAACTCTTTCTCAGCTTGATTTCGGTGTCAGGCATTGGGCCTGTTTCCGCTCTTGCCATCATCGCAGCTGATGACAATGCAGGCCTCGTTCAAGCGATTGAGACTAAGAATATCACCTACTTGACCAAGTTCCCTAAAATCGGGAAGAAAACAGCCCAACAGATGGTGTTGGACTTAGAAGGGAAAGTTGTTGTGGCAGGAGACGATCTCCCTGCTAAAACTGCAGCTCCATCTAGCAGCGACAACCAAGAACTGGAAGAAGCTATGGAGGCCATGTTGGCACTGGGCTACAAGGCAGCTGAGCTCAAGAAAATCAAGAAATTCTTTGAAGGAACGACAGATACAGCTGAGAACTATATCAAGTCGGCTCTTAAGATGTTGGTGAAATAGGAGAATAAGATGGCAAAACGTTGTGGATGGGTTAAAATGAACAACCCTCTGTATGTAGCCTACCACGATGAAGAGTGGGGCCAGCCCCTTCATGATGATCAGGCTCTTTTTGAGTTGCTCTGCATGGAGACCTATCAGGTTGGTCTGTCTTGGGAAACGGTGCTCAATAAACGACAAGCCTTTCGGGAAGCTTTTCATGACTATCAAGTTCAAGATGTTGCGGACATGACTGATGAAGAATTGGAAGATTTAATGGACAATGTAGCGATCATCCGAAATCGAGCTAAGATTTTTGCGACGCGTGCCAACGCCCAGGCCTTTCTACAAGTGCAGGCAGACTATGGTTCTTTTGATGCCTATCTTTGGTCTTTTGTCGGTGGGAAGACGATTGTCAATGATGTTCCTGACTATGCTCAAGCACCAGCCAGAACAACCTTGTCTGAGACATTATCTAAGGATCTCAAAAAACGAGGCTTTAAGTTTACGGGTCCTGTTGCAGTTTTGTCATTTCTACAAGCTGCAGGTCTGGTTGATGATCACGAGAATGATTGTGAATGGAAGGGTCTTAAATGATGTCTAACAAAAATAAGGGAATTCTGATTTTTGCGATTCTCTATACAGTTCTCTTTGTTTTTGATGGTGTACGAGTATTTGATGCTCCATTGCCTTCTTCTGCAGGTACTTATTTGGTCTATACCATCATGTTTGTGTATGGTTGCTTCTTATTTAAGTCCCTATTGCTCCAAAAGTGGGAAGAGGTTAGAAATTCTAAAAGGAAATTTATCTTTGGCGTCTTAACAGGGTGGCTTTTTCTCTTTCTGATGACTGTAGTCTTTGGTTTTGTATCAGAGATGTTGAGGCATTTTTTTGGACTGGTGGGACAAGGTCTAAATCAGTCGAATATTCAAAGTACCTTTCAAGAACAACCATTACTGATAGCAGTTTTCGCCTGCATCATCGGACCTTTAGTGGAAGAGCTCTTTTTCCGTCAAATTTTATTGAGATATTTGAGGAAAAATCTGCCAACTTGGCTGAGTGTCTTTTTGGTCGGCCTTGCCTTTGCGCTTACTCATATGCACAGTTTGTCTTTATCAGAGTGGGTCGGTGCAGTCGGTTACCTAGGTGGTGGTCTTGCCTTTTCAATTATTTATGTGAAAGAAAAGGAGAATATCTACTATCCCCTGCTTGTTCACATGTTAAGCAACAGTCTTTCCTTGATCATTTTAGCTATCAGTAGTATGTGATGAAAATGCCAGTAATTATAATGAGAGAAAAAGGCTGGGACAAAAGTCCTAGTCTTTTAATTGTCTTTGGATTGTCGAGCAAGACGCAGTGGTTGAGTGGGCTCTATTACGCTGATTTCATCAGCTTTTACAGCCCTACTCAACTGTGCGGAGGTGGGACGACGAAATCGAGTTCTAACGAATTACCGATTTCTGTCCCACTCTCTCTTTGTTACAGTCAAAGCGAATGACTTGCTCCATTGCGTCTACATACGCGTGGACTCCAAAGGGAACAATTGCTCTTGGTGTGGCATGGCCAACGTTTAGATTATAGACAATTGGGATATTGCTGTCAATGATATCCAATAGTGCCTCTTTATAGTCGTCATAGAAAGTTTCATCCATAGGTTTTCCGACCAAGAGTCCACTGATAACCTCGAATATACCAGTTTCCTTTAAAGTCCGCAACATCTTTTGGAAGTCTTCAGGATTAGGCTTTTCTTCGCTGGTTTCTAGCAAGAGGATTTTTCCTTTCCAGTCGGATAAGTCAGGAAAAAGTTTGTATTTTTGGCATAGGTCTGTGCTGTCTGCGTATCGAGAGTTGTCAAAGATATCATAAAGAGATTCAAGACAACCGCCGAGAATTTCTCCCTCAAACTGAGCATTGCCTTGTAACAAGTCAAAACCTGTATTTGCATGACTGACACGAGGTGTTCCCAAGGCTTTGGGACTAAAATCAGTCCGTTCCTCATACCAAACGTTACTAGGGCGAATTTCTGAGATTTTTCCAGTCTCAATCAATTCTTTAAAGTAGTGAAGGCTATAGGCTAACATTTCTTTGTCTAACTCACAAATGTCTGCTAAAAAGGATTGCCCATAAAAAGTCTGGATTCCTAGTTTATGCAACATGAGATGGTTCATGGTCGTATCCGAGAAGCCAAGAAAAATCTTTTGTTTGATAACTTTTTCTAGTTGGTCATTTTCAAAAAGATAGGGTAATAAACGATAGGTATCGTCTCCACCGATGGCGCATAGGATCATGTCGATGCTATCATCAGAAAAGGCTTGAATCAAATCCTCCGCACGTGCTTCAGGATGGTCCTTGATAAAGTCTAAGCCTTTTAACGAATGGGGCAAAAAGATAGGATTGAGTCCTAGATCCTTGAGACGTTGAATACCCAAGTCCACTTCGTGTTTGACAAAGTCTTCTCCGATAATGCCACTAGACAAACTAACAATACCAATAGTAGAAACCATATCTCATCCTCCTAGAAATAGATTGATGCTATTGTATCACAAAAGATGAGGGGAAACAACAAGAATTAGAATCAGAAGAAGGCTTTTAGATCAAGAAAGTAGTAAAAAAGCAACCAATCATGTGGTTGCTTTTATAGTAGTCAATTTCTTATAGAGCAGTAAGGAAGGTCAGTCCGCCAAGGATAACCCCGGCTGAGTTTGGAATGATTAGAATCCAGTCTTTCTTAGGTTCTTTTGTCCATCCATAAATGACCCAGATTAGGCAAGAGACTGCTGCTGATAAAGGTTGGAATGGTTGAGCTTTGTTCCCTTGTAAATTGGCAAAAATTTGAGGGATGTAGGCTATAAATACAATAATTCCGATAAAGGCACCAATTGAACCGACAATTTGATTAATTCTCTGTTTAGTCATATATATTTCTCCTTATTACTTTATTAGCATAACAGAAAAACAACTTGAATTCAAGGATAAAACCTTGGGATTCTAAGGGAAGCCTTTACATTAGAACGTTTTTAGAAAATGTAGCTACTTTTCTTTGGAGAATCAAAAAATACTTTGGAGCTATAATAAAAGTAGTCTGTCTACAAAACACACTACTTTTTTGTTTATCTTAATATCTAGCAGGTCCTGCACTTGCACTCTTAATGTTGAAGCGTTTTTTGAGGTAGAAACGGAGGGCAAGGAGAGCTCCTCCGATGACCAACAAAACAAGAGGTGGTAGACTGATGTTGATGGCTTGTGGAAGGAAGTTACTCAAGAAGAGGATAAAGACCCATGCAAACATGGTTGCTAACATAACCAAAAGTGATTTCCAGAATGGAGGGCGTTGACTGCGGTCAGTATCTGGTCCGTAGTAGCGGTAGATGAAGTGGTAGAGCAGGTAGAAGGCAACTCCACCAAAGGCCCCTACACTGATAAGTGTTACCAATCCGTAAGCTACGGGTTGGTTTGAGAAGAAGCTCATTAAGGCACTGACTACTGCAAACAATCCTGTAATGAAAGGGCTGAATCCAACATCATCAATTTTGGATCGTCATTTTCTTTTGGATGCTCTTTTTCATATTGTTCTTTCTCAGTGTAGCTGTGAGCCCAGTGAGTTGGCGCTCCGTAGATAGAGCGGGCAGTCACTCCCTTTGGTTGTTCTTCAAGGATATGAGGAATGACTTCTTCAAGGATAGCCTTGATTTCAGCGTCGGTTTTTCCATCCTTTAGAAATTGTTGGGTTGCAATATGGATAAATTCTTGGTTTTTCTTTGTTAATTCTTTTAAATCAATTTGTGACATAATAACTCCTGTTTAGAACCATTTTTTATGGATGAGGTAAAGAGTGAGAGAAACACTCATAGCAAAGGCGATAAAGACGATGAGCCAGAAAGCATGCGGTTCTCCGTTTAAAGGAATTTCATTATCCTTAAAGTTCATTCCGTAAGCTGAGAAAATCATAGTCGGGATAGACATAACGATGGTCACGAGGGCCAAGGTTTTCATGATATTGTTCTGGTTGTTTGAAATGATAGAGGCAAAGGTCTCTGTCATAGAGTGAAGGACGTTTCCATAGATATCCGCCATCTCGATGGCCTGTTGGGTTTCAATCAAGGTGTCTTCAAGTAGATCTTCATCTTCAAGGTATTTTTTGATATTGCTAGTTGCGCTAGTCAATTTTTTAATCACGCGCTCGTTTGTCTTAAGAGAGGCCTTGAAGTAGACGATGGTCTTTTCCAACTCCATGAGTTCAATCAATTCTTCATTTCGAGTAGATTTGTGAAGTTGGGTTTCGATTTGCTCACTCTTACGTTCAATTGAACGGAGGGCTGTCAGGTAAATTTCAGCGTTGCGGTAGAGGATTTGAAAGATAAAGCGCGAACGCATAAAGGTGTAGAAATTCCGAAGTCTCCGATTGATAAAGACATCTAGAAGTGGGAGAGGTTCCAAACAAGTGGTAATGATAGCCTCCTCTGTGATGATAATCCCCAAGGGAATGGTCACATAGTAGGTACGGTTATTTCTCTCCTCGGTAATGGGAACGTCTACGATAATCAGAGTGTATTCATCTTCAATGGTAATACGAGACATTTCTTCGGCATCGAGTGGTGCACGGAGGTCCGCGATATCAATATCAAAGGCAGAAGCAATTTCCATCGATTCGCTTTGTGTAGGATTGACGAGATTGATCCAAGTGCCCGGCTGGAGCGTATCGATCTCTTTAAATTCAGTTGTTGTTGAGAGAAAGACTTGTTTCATATCTCCTATCCTTTCCTAATCTATTCTGTGTTTAAGTGATTTAGCACCGTACTATTATACTACAAAATCGGCTTTTTTGGTAATAGAATTTCACTTTTTTTGGTATAATGGAAAGCAACAATGAACTAGAAAGAAGTAACATGCAAGATAAGATTGTCATCCATGGGGCACGCGCCCATAATTTAAAAAATATTGACGTGGAAATTCCACGTGACAAGCTAGTTGTGGTGACGGGGCTGTCGGGTTCGGGCAAGTCGAGTCTTGCCTTTGATACCCTTTATGCAGAAGGGCAACGCCGCTATGTAGAGAGTCTATCAGCCTACGCTCGTCAGTTTTTGGGCAATATGGAAAAACCAGATGTGGACTCTATCGATGGTCTCAGCCCTGCCATTTCCATTGACCAGAAAACGACTAGTAAAAACCCTCGCTCAACTGTAGGAACTACGACGGAAATCAACGACTACCTACGTCTCCTCTATGCGCGTGTGGGAACACCCTACTGTATCAATGGACATGGGGCTATCAAGGCTTCGTCTGTCGAACAGATCGTAGACAAGGTCTTGGAATTGCCAGAACGCCAGCGCTTGCAGATTTTAGCGCCTGTCATTCGTAAGAAAAAAGGGCAACACAAGACGTTGATTGAAAAGATTCAAAAGGATGGATATGTTCGTGTCCGTGTCGATGGGGTTGTCTATGATGTGACCGAAATTCCTGACCTTGAAAAGAATAAGCAACACAACATCGATGTGGTGGTAGACCGTATCATTATCAAAGAAGGTATCCGTAGTCGTCTCTTCGATTCGATTGAAGCAGCCCTCCGTATTGCTGAAGGATATGTCATTATCGATACCATGGGTGACTCTGAGTTGCTCTTCTCAGAACACTACGCTTGTCCAGTATGTGGCTTTACGGTTCCAGAGCTAGAACCTCGTCTCTTCTCCTTCAATGCACCTTTTGGCTCTTGTAATGAGTGTGATGGTTTGGGGATCAAGCTAGAGGTTGATACGGACTTAGTAGTACCAGATGCTAGTAAGACTCTTCGTGAAGGGGCCTTGGCACCCTGGAATCCTATCTCTTCTAACTATTATCCAAACATGCTGGAACAAGCCATGACAGCCTTTGGAGTGGACATGGATACTCCTTTTGAGGCCTTGTCCGAGGAGGACAAGCATCTCATCTTCTATGGTTCAGATGGTAAAGAATTCCATTTCCACTATGAAAATGAATTTGGTGGAGTTCGCGACATTGACATTCCTTTTGAAGGAGTTGTCAATAATATCAAGCGGCGTTACCATGAAACCAATAGCGACTACACCCGCACACAAATGCGTCTTTATATGAACGAGCTAACTTGTGGCACTTGTCACGGTTATCGTCTCAATGACCAGGCCTTATCTGTTCGAGTAGGGGGAGAAAAAGGGCTCCATATCGGAGAAATTTCAGACCTCTCCATTGCAGACCACCTAGAAGCTATTGATCAGTTGACCCTATCGAAAAATGAAGCCATCATCGCTCGTCCTATTCTTAAGGAAATCAAGGACCGTTTGACCTTCCTCAATAATGTCGGGCTCAACTATCTGACGCTTTCTCGTTCAGCAGGAACTCTATCAGGTGGGGAAAGTCAGCGTATTCGCTTGGCAACCCAAATTGGTTCTAATTTATCAGGAGTCCTCTATATCTTAGACGAACCGTCAATCGGTCTTCACCAGAGGGACAATGATCGTCTGATTGCCAGTCTGAAAAAGATGCGCGATTTGGGTAATACCCTGATTGTGGTAGAGCACGATGAAGATACCATGAGAGAGGCTGATTATCTGATTGACATTGGCCCTGGTGCAGGGGTTTTTGGTGGTGAGATTGTCGCTGCTGGAACACCCAAACAGGTGGCTCGTAACAGCAAGTCTATCACAGGCCAATATCTGTCAGGGAAACGTGCCATTCCAGTACCCACAGAACGCCGTGTAGGCAATGGTCGCTTTATAGAGGTGACTGGGGCGCGTGAAAACAACCTACAAAATATCACTGCTCGCTTCCCACTAGGAAAATTCATCGCGGTGACAGGAGTCTCTGGTTCAGGGAAGTCAACTCTCATTAACAGTATTCTCAAAAAAGCCATTGCTCAAAAACTAAATCGCAATTCAGACAAACCTGGGAAGTTTAAGACTATTACAGGAATTGAGCAGATCGACCGTCTGATAGACATTGACCAAAGTCCAATAGGACGAACACCGAGGTCTAATCCCGCTACTTATACAGGTGTCTTTGATGACATCCGAGACCTCTTTGCTCAGACAAATGAAGCCAAGATCCGTGGTTACAAAAAGGGTCGTTTCAGTTTCAATGTTAAGGGCGGTCGTTGTGAAGCCTGTTCAGGCGATGGGATTATCAAGATTGAAATGCACTTCCTGCCAGATGTTTACGTAGCCTGCGAAGTCTGTCATGGGACTCGCTACAACAGTGAAACGCTAGAAGTACACTACAAGGAAAGAATATCTCGCAAGTTTTGGATATGACGGTCAATGACGCAGTGGAATTTTTCCAACACATTCCCAAGATTCAACGTAAACTCCAGACCATCAAGGATGTAGGGCTAGGCTATGTGACCTTAGGACAACCAGCTACAACCCTTTCTGGGGGAGAAGCGCAGCGTATGAAGCTGGCTAGCGAACTCCACAAGCGCTCGACAGGTAAGTCTTTCTACATTTTAGATGAGCCGACAACTGGTTTGCATACTGAAGACATCGCTCGATTACTCACCGTTTTGTCTCGCTTTGTCGATGATGGAAATACAGTTCTCGTGATCGAGCACAATCTGGATGTCATCAAAACAGCAGACCATATTATCGACTTAGGACCAGAAGGTGGTGTCGGTGGCGGAACCATTATCGCAACAGGAACACCAGAAGAAGTAGCTGCTAATGAAGCTAGCTATACAGGACAGTATTTGAAAGGAAAGTTACATCATGAATAAACGTGTGCAAGCATTTTTAGATAAAATGCAAGAAAATGAACTAGATGGTATCATTATCAATAACCTTAAAAACGTCTACTATTTGACAGGATTTTGGGGTTCAAATGGAACGGTCTTTATCAGTCGTGACCGTCAAATTTTAGTAACAGATGCTCGCTATATTATCGCTGCTAAGCAGGAAGTTACTGGTTTTGAGATTTTTGCAGACCGCGATGAGTTAGCTGTCATTGCAAAGATTGCAAAAGACATGGGGCTTTCTCGCATCGGTTTTGAAGATGAAATTTCAGTTTCTTATTATCACCGTATGCAAGCTGCCTTTGAGGGGATGGAATTGCTTCCTCAGTCTCAGTTTGTTGAAGCTCTTCGTATGATTAAGGACGAGACAGAGATTGCGACTATTCGCAAGGCTTGTTCAATATCAGATCAAGCTTTCCACGATGCGCTTGAATTTATCAAGCCAGGGAAGACTGAAATTGAAATTGCCAACTTCCTTGATTTCCGTATGCGTGAATTGGGAGCAGCAGGTTTGTCTTTTGACACCATCTTAGCGAGCGGTATCAACTCTTCTAAACCCCATGCCCACCCAATGCACAAGCCAGTAGAACTAGGCGAAGCTATCACTATGGACTTTGGATGCCTTTACGAGCATTATGTGAGTGATATGACTCGTACCATCTACCTAGGCCATGTCAGCGACGCACAAGCAGAAATCTACAACACTGTTTTAAAGGCTAACCAAGCATTGATTGACCAAGCTAAGGCTGGCTTAGGTTTCCGTGACTTTGATAAAATCCCTCGTGATATTATTGTGGAAGCAGGCTATGGAGAATACTTTACTCACGGTATAGGACACGGTATCGGGCTTGATATCCACGAAGAACCTTACTTCAGTCAAACTTCCAAAGAAGTTATCAAAACTGGTATGGTCTTGACTGATGAACCTGGTATTTATATTGAAGGTAAATACGGGGTTCGTATCGAAGATGATATCCTGATTACAGATACCGGTTGTGAGTTATTAACCCTTGCTCCAAAAGAATTAATTGTAATCTAAGAAAAATGAGATAAATCGTTGACTTTTACTAGTTAAAGGTTTATACTGAAAGACGAAAACGGTAGGTGAGGCTACCATAGGGATACGGATGACTACCGCAAAGCAGTGGAGACACTACTCGTTGGTCAACAGTCCTGGTCGCGAAGGTCAAGACTAAGCTCATTTCATTGCCCTATGGAGTTAAAGCTTGAACGAAAACAGATAATAAGTTTTTTAGTCCTGCCATTTTATGGCAGGACTTTCTGCTGTTTTAGAACAAAGAAAGGAGACAAACGATGCAAATTGACGATCATCCAGAACCGCACATACACAGCCAATCGCTGATTTGTGTCGTTCTGTCCCTATAAAGTGATTGGTCTCTGTGTATGATACTCTTCGAAAATCAAATTCAAACCACGTCAACGTCGCCTTGCCTTACTCAAGTACAGCCTGTGGCTAGTTTCCTAGTTTGCTCTTTGATTTTCATTGAGTATGAAATCACCATTCATACAGATAGGAGAAACCAATGAAAACTACAAAAGAAAGATTAGCAGCAGCTATTCAAACTCCATTTACAGAAAGTCTGGCTTTTTATCATACAAGTCTAAAGGGCTTGGACCAAGAGCAAGTTGAAGCAAACCGTGTCCTATATGGCGAAAATACCATCACCAAGGGTCAAGAGGATTCAATCTTCAAAAAGATTTATGAGTCCATTATCAATCCCTTCACAATCATTTTGCTTGTGATTGCGCTCATTTCTCTCGTTACAAACGTCTGGCTTGCCAAACCTGGCCAAGAGGACCCTACGACCTCTATTATTATCGTTGTCTTGGTTTTGATTTCAGGAGGCATCCGTTTTGTCCAAGAGTTGCGGAGCGACAAGGCGACAACCAATCTTTCAAAAATGATTGTCAACACTGCAACTGTTATTCGCGATGGTCTTGAACAAGAGTTGCCAATTGATGAGTTGGTTGTGGGAGATCTCGTGAAATTGAGTGCTGGTGATATGATTCCAGCAGATGTCATCTTATTTGAATCACGCGACTTTTTCGTTCAACAATCAGGCTTGACTGGGGAAAGTGATGCAGTCGAAAAGCTAGCTTTAAATAAAGCCACTGGTCAAAATATAGATAGCCTTTTAGAAGCAGAATCCTTGGCCTTTATGGGGACAAACGTTATCTCGGGAAGTGCTACAGCTATGGTTCTGGCAGTTGGGGATGACACCATGATGGGAGCCATCGAACAAACTCTCAACACCTATGATGAGCCAACTTCTTTGAACGTGAAATGAATAGCATTTCCTGGCTCTTGATCCGCTTGATGCTTGTCATGGTTCCGATTGTGTTTTTCGCAAATGGATTGACCGATGGAGACTGGTTAGAGGCGGGAGTTTTTGCCTTGAGCGTGGGTGTCGGCCTTACACCAGAAATGCTTCCGATGATTATTACAGCTAGCTTGGCTAAAGGTTCCATTATCATGGCCAAGGAAAAGGTAGTCATCAAAAAACTCAATGCTATCCAAGACTTAGGAGCAATCGATATCCTTTGTACGGATAAAACTGGAACTCTAACGCAAGATGAGATTGTCTTAGAATATCCCTTGGATATCCATGGTGATTTGGATATGGCAGTCTTAAGAAGAGCTTATCTAAATTCACATTTCCAAACAGGTTTGAAAAACTTGATGGACCGTGCCATTATCAGTAGAACTGAAAAAGAAGCCAAAGAACACGCTATCCTACAAAATCTAGACACCAGTTTTCAAAAAATTGACGAGCTTCCATTTGACTTTGAACGTAGACGCATGAGTGTTATCGTCAAAGATGACAGCAATGTTGTTAGTATGGTGACCAAAGGCGCCTTGGAAGAAATGTTGACCATTTCCCACACATGTTGAATACCGCGGAGAAATCATTCCCCTAACCGAAGACATTCGCCAAGAGGTACTAGCAGAGGTTGGTCAATTAAACCGTCAAGGTTTGCGTGTTTTAGGGGTTGGCTACAAGTCAGGTCTACGAGAAGATTATGCCTATGCTGTGACTGATGAGAGTGACATGATTCTTACTGGTTACCTTGCCTTCTTGGATCCACCCAAACCATCTGCAGCACCAGCTATTCAGGCTTTACTTGAGCATGGTGTCAGAACAAAAATTTTGACTGGGGATAATGAAAAAGTAACTCAAGCCATCTGTGAAAAGGTTGGATTGGACGTTGAGCATATGCTCTTAGGTGCTGATATTGATCAAATGACAGACCAAGAATTGGCAGAAGCGGTTGAAAGTGTAACAGTCTTTGCCAAAATTATCTCCTGACCAAAAAAAGCGCGTATCATTCTACAGTTGAAGAAAAAAATGGTCATGTCGTTGGTTATATGGGTGACGGTATTAATGACGCTCCATCTATGAAGGTGGCAGATGTCGGTATTTCTGTAGATACAGCAGTTGATATCGCCAAAGGAAACAGCGGATGTTATTTTGCTAGACAAGGATCTCATGGTTCTGGAAACGGGTATCGTTGAAGGTCGTAAGGTCTATGCCAACATGACCAAGTATATCAAGATGACCGTTAGTTCAAACTTTGGGAATATCTTTTCACTCCTTGTTGCGAGTATCTTCTTGCCATTTTTACCAATGGCTCCTGTTCATCTCATTGTCCTAAACCTAGTCTATGATTTGTCCTGTGTGGCATTGCCATTTGATAATGTGGATCAAGACTTCCTAAAACAACCCCATACATGGGAAGCAAAATCCATTACTCGATTTATGGTTTGGATGGGTCCAATCTCATCTATCTTTGATATTTTGACCTTTATCTTCCTCTACTTTATCATTGTTCCTTTGGTGACTGGCCATCATTATGTTCATGGGTCAGAATCTGCCCTTCAGTTTATTATCTTGTTCCAAACAGGATGGTTCATCGAATCTATGTGGTCTCAAACCATGGTCATCCATATGCTTCGTACAGCAAAAGTTCCTTTTGTACAAAGCAGACCAGCTTGGCTTGTGATTTTGACAACTTTGGTTGCAGCCCTTTTTGTAACGAGTCTGCCTTATGGACCGCTAGTAAATATTCTTCGTTTAGCTCCATTAGGACTTCCTTATTTCCTATTCTTAACCCTCACTATTTTCTTATATATGATATGTGTCACAACAATCAAGAATTTTTATATAAAAAAATATAAAGAATGGTTATAGTTCGTATTTTGTCAAGAAAAAAGTTAAAAAAACACGAAAAAAGTGAAACTTTTTCAAAAATAGGTCGCAAGTCCGATGTTTTTTATGGTATAATAGATTAAACTGATAGTAACATGTAGCGAAAGGGGTAGGTACATGATTAAAATTTATACAGTCTCAAGTTGTACTAGCTGTAAAAAAGCTAAGACCTGGCTCAATGCCCACCAGTTAAGTTATAAAGAACAAAACCTCGGTAAGGAAGGAATCACGAGAGAAGAATTACTTGATATTTTGACAAAAACAGATAATGGAATTGCAAGTATCGTATCATCGAAGAATCGTTATGCAAAGGCCCTTGGTGTTGATATCGAAGATTTGAGTGTCAATGAAGTGCTCAACCTGATTATGGAAACACCACGTATCTTGAAAAGTCCGATTCTTGTAGATGAGAAACGCCTACAAGTCGGCTATAAAGAAGATGATATCCGTGCCTTCTTGCCACGCTCTGTCCGTAATGTGGAAAATGCAGAAGCGCGTTTACGTGCGGCTCTATAAAACATCAAGGCTGGGAGCGACTCCTGGCCTTCTCTAATATTTAAATTGGATAACATGTGAGGATTTATGAAAAAGTTAGTCATTGGAACATTCGCAGCACTATTTTTGCTCGTTGGATGTGGTCAGAAAAAAGAAACAGCAGCTTCAACTACTGAGAGTTCTCAAGAAGCTCTACAGTCTACCTTGCCCGTATTAGAAAATGCAACCAAGAATACAGTTGTTACCAAGACCTTGGTGTTGCCAGCTGATGAGAGTGGTGCTCAGCAAACTCAAATCATTACCTACAAAGGCAATCAATTTTTAAGCTTGACCATTCAGCAGAAACGTCCTGTATCAGAAGATTTAAAAACTTATATTTCTGAACGTGGATTAGACGAAGCTAAAAAAGCTCTTAAAGAAGCTGAGGACAAGGATGAGTCTGTTCAAGCAGCTCGAAAAATTTCAGGCTTTACCATTGAAACGACTCTTTTAAATGAGAAAGAAATGGAAACCAAGACTAGCTATGATTTCCAAACGATGGATATTAAAAAAGCCAGTGAAAACGAATACTTGAAGAATGTTGGACTGGAAAATCTATTGAAAAACGAACCAGAGGACTATATCGCAAATCGTGTTGCAAATGGGGCAACAGTCCAGTAAAAAGTCAGAGAAAATCAGCAGAATCAGACTGTGTGATTTGTAGAACGACCGCGAATGTGCTATAATAGTACTATTCTAAGGAAAGAGGGTGTTAGAATGGGATTTACTGAAGAAACCGTACGTTTTAAATTGGACGATTCCAATAAAAAAGAAATCAGCGAAACATTGACAGATGTCTACGCTTCCTTGAACGAAAAGGGCTATAACCCTATTAATCAGATTGTAGGCTATGTTCTTAGTGGTGACCCAGCTTACGTTCCTCGTTATAATAATGCACGAAATCAAATCCGTAAGTATGAGCGAGATGAAATCGTTGAAGAATTGGTCCGCTACTACTTAAAAGGACAAGGAGTCGATCTATAATCTATGAGAATTATGGGATTGGACGTTGGTTCAAAAACGGTAGGCGTAGCGATTAGCGATCCGTTAGGTTTTACGGCACAAGGGCTTGAAATCATCCAAATCAATGAAGAACAAGGTCAGTTTGGTTTTGAACGTCTCAAAGAATTGGTTGAAGCCTATAAAGTGGAGCAGTTTGTTGTCGGTTTGCCTAAAAACATGAACAACACAAGTGGCCCACGGGTGGAAGCTAGCCAGGCATATGGCGAGAAGTTGGTAGAGCTCTTTGGCTTACCGGTAGATTATCAAGATGAACGCTTGACTACGGTTGCCGCTGAGCGTATGTTGATTGAGCAAGCGGATATTAGTCGCAATAAGCGAAAAAAGGTTATTGATAAATTAGCGGCTCAATTGATTTTGCAAAATTATTTAGATAGAAAATTTTAAGACAGAGGAGAAACTATGTCACACGATCACAACCACGATCACGAAGAACGTGAACTTATTACACTTGTAGATGAGCAAGGAAACGAAACTTTGTTTGAAATCCTTTTGACCATTGACGGAAAAGAAGAATTTGGTAAAAACTATGTTCTTCTTGTACCAGTTAACGCAGAAGAAGATGAAAACGGTGAAGTTGAAATCCAAGCTTATTCATTCATCGAAAATGAAGATGGAACAGAAGGTGAATTGCAACCAATCCCTGAAGATTCAGAAGATGAATGGAACATGATTGAAGAAGTCTTCAACAGCTTTATGGAGGAGTAAAAACATCCGGGGGATGTTTTTAGCCCAGTTCCTTGAAATAAGAAAGAACTGGTAAGTCCGGTGAACGTTTTTAGCCTGACGCTAAAAATAAAGACCGTAAGCAAGTCTGGTAGACTGTATCAGCCCTGCTTCTAGAAAGAAGAAAAAGCAGGAACATCCAGTGGAACGTTTTTACCCCAACTCCTAGAAACTGGAGAGAGTTGGAACGTCCGGTGGACGTTTTTAGCCTGACGCTAAAAATAAAATTTAGCTAGTATCTAGCAAAATGAGTAAAAAGCGAAGAGAATCTTCGCTTTTTTGTTAAGGAGATAAGCATGATTGAAGTAGAAAAATGGCTTCATAGTCGGATTGGCTTGAATTTTAGATCAGGTTTGGGACGGATGCAAAGAGCGGTAGATTTGCTGGGGAATCTTGAGCAAACCTATCCAATTATCCATGTGACAGGGACAAATGGCAAGGGGTCAACTATTGCTTTTATGAGGGAGCTTTTTGTTTCCCATGGGAAAACGGTTGGGACCTTTACTTCGCCCCACATTGTCAGCATTCATGATCGTATCTGTATTAATGGTCAACCTATATCGGATGATGATTTTATCCGTTTAGCAGAACAAGTCAAGACAATGGAGCAAAGACTTTTAGAAACCCACGATCAGCTATCTTTTTTTGAGTTGCTGACCTTGATTGCTTTGCTTTATTTTAAAGAGCAAGAAGTAGATTTGGTCCTACTGGAAGTTGGGATAGGTGGACTTCTTGATACTACCAATGTCGTGACAGGAGAAATTGCAATCATCACATCAATCGGCCTAGATCACCAGGAGACCTTGGGCAATAGTCTGGAAGAAATCGCAGAACAGAAGGCAGGGATTTTTAAGCCAGGAAGAGCAGCAGTGATTGCAAACTTAGCTCCTGAAGCCCAGCTCGTTTGTCAAAAGACTGTCGAAGTTTTAGATGTAACCCTCTACCAAGCTGACCGAGATTTTTCTTTCAAATCAGGACATTTTTCTTCTTCTCTAGCGGATTTGACCCGACTAAAACTGGGTTTGGAAGGAGCTTATCAAGAGGAGAATGCTGCTTTGGCTTTGCAGGCGTTTCTGTTGTTTATGACAGAGAGAGGTGAAAAAGTCAATGAGGAAGCTATCCGGCGTGCTCTGGAAACAACCAGCTGGGCTGGGCGTCTAGAAGCTGTTACAGAGCACATTTATCTAGATGGTGCCCATAATCTACCGGCTTTAGAACGATTGGTTGAATTTATCCAGGAAAAAATTCAGCAAGGTTATCAACCTCAAATCCTTTTTGGAGCTTTAAAGCGTAAAGATTACAGTGGCATGCTTGGTTATCTGACAGCTCATTTACCTGATACAGCTCTCTATGTGACGAGCTTCGACTATCAAGGCTCTTTGGAAGAGCAGGATTTGAGCGGCTATCATAGAGTTGCTTCCTATCGAGACTTTATAGATGATTTTGAAAAGTCTGCAGGTGAGAAAGATTTACTGTTTGTTACAGGTTCACTCTATTTTATATCAGAGGTTCGTGCCTATCTTGTGAATGTTTGACCCCGCTCTCTTTATTTGATATAGTAGGGGTGAAATGGCTCAGCAGTATTATGCTACTTCATAGTTGTTAAAAGAAAGGAGACCCTATGTCACTAAAAAAATTCACACTTTCTCTTGCTGCTTTGGCAAGTCTTAGTCTCTTAGTTGCTTGCTCCCCAAAAGCGCAGTCAACTCCTTCCTCTCAAGCAAGTACTAGTGCAGAAGCGAGCACTAGTCAGAAATCGGAAACGTCTGCTTCTAGTTCAACAGCTAGTTCAGTAACTAATATTGATGGAACCTATACGGGACAAGATGATGGCGACACCATTACCTTGGTCGTTACTGGAAATACTGGAACATGGACGGAAGTAGAGCCTGATGGTGATCAGAAAATTAAAAAGGTAACCTTCGAACCAGAAAACCAGCGAGTCTTTGTTGGAGACGATATCAAGGTTTATGTAGCAGAAGAAAACCAGATTATCATTGATGATATGGATCGTGAGATTTCAGACCGTATTGTATTAAAGAAATAAACATTATTTGTAGGGATTTGAATCTAAATAAAACAGATTCAAGTCCTTTTTTCTTCCATCAATTTCTGGTGATTAAAAAATTCCATACTTTTAAGGTAGTTGAGTTCTACCCAAAAGTACAGAATGGATGATGTTAAAGGAAGAGTTCCTGTAAAAAGTGAGCAACCCCATCTTCCTCGTTGGTTAGAGATAACTGTTGGTCAGCGAAAGGAAGTAGAGCAGGATTAGCATTTTTCATAGCATATCCTTTGCCTGCAAAGGATAGCATCTCTTGGTCATTGTGTTCGTCGCCAAAGGCAATTAAATTTTGTTTGTCTATATTCATGACATTGAGCAGATATTCAAGGGCAAAGGCCTTGTGAACTCCTTTGGGTGTACATTCGAGGATGTTTAAAGGACCACCCCAAGTGTTAATATTTAGTTGGTGCTTGTAAAAACTGTTCATTTCTTCTGCGAGGGCATATTTGTCACTTGCGCGAGTCTGCAATAAAATGCAGTTAGGATCCTTGGTGACAAGTTCGGAATTAAATTGATTTTCAGGTCTGAAGTTTTCAACACCAAATAGCCTAGGGTCGGCAATCTCCTTATCTGGAGCTGTAATGTAAAACTTTTTACGGTATTCACCTGCGATAAAGTCTGCCTCGATTTCCTCTTTTCGTTGAACCATATCTAAGAGATATTTTTTATCAACAGTCAGGCATTTTTCATGCTCCCAAACCTTATCAGGCAGGTGAGTGAGTGAACCATTGAAATTGATCATAGGCGTTTCAAGTTCAAGCTGATCATAAAAATCTTTAGCCATACGATAAGGGCGACCTGTTGCAATTACGACATGGTGGCCTTTTTTAGAGATTTTCTTAATCGTTTCAATAGTAAAATCAGAAAGTTTGCTTTCAGAGTTGAGCAAGGTTCAGTCCAAATCGACGGCAATCATTTTTTTAGTCATAAGATCCTCCCGAATCTAGTTTCAGATAAGATGTTTTCTATTATATCAAAAAGCGGAGAGAAAAGCTGACTCTAAGCGAAGTGAGGGAGAACAATAACCACTAGCATTTTTTAATTTTTTCAAAAAACACCTTGAAAAGGTGAATGATTGGTGATATAATAGTTCTATTGTTCGTAAAATGACAAAGGAGATTAAAAATGGACAAACTATTTAAACTAAAAGAGCACGGGACAGATGTCCGTACAGAGGTTCTTGCTGGTTTAACAACTTTCTTTGCAATGAGTTATATTCTCTTTGTAAACCCTCAAATGCTTTCACAAACAGGAATGCCTGTTCAGGGTGTATTCTTGGCGACAATTATCGGTTCTGTAGTAGGAACTTTGATGATGGCCTTCTATGCGAATTTGCCATATGCGCAAGCTCCAGGTATGGGACTAAATGCCTTCTTCACATTTACCGTCGTATTTGGAATGGGTTATAAATGGCAAGAAGCTCTTGGAATGGTCTTCATCTGTGGGATTATTTCATTGATTATTACATTGACCAATGTTCGTAAAATGATTATTGAGTCTATTCCTACTACACTTCGTTCAGCAATTTCTGCTGGTATTGGTGTATTCCTTGCTTACGTTGGTATTAAAAATGCAGGTCTCTTGAAATTCTCTATCGATCCAGGTAGTTATACAGTAGCAGGGGAAGGTGCAGATAAGGCTCAAGCAGCAATCACTGCTAATTCAGGAGCTGTTCCTGGATTGGTTGATTTTAACAGTCCGGCTGTTCTAGTAGCTCTTGCAGGTCTTGCCATTACGATTTCTTTGTTGTTAAAGGAATCAAAGGTGGAATCATCCTTTCAATCTTAACAACTACTGTTCTTGCTATTGCGGTTGGTGTTGTTGATTTGTCTAGCATTGACTTTGCAAGCAACAACCTTTCAGCAGCGATTAATGATTTAGGAACTTTGTTTGGTGCAGGTCTTGGATCAGAAGGTTTGGGATCTTTGATTTCAAATACTTCTCGTTTACCAGAAACCTTGATGGCTATTCTTGCCTTCTCATTGACTGATATTTTTGATACAATCGGTACTCTTATCGGTACAGGTGAAAAAGTTGGTATCGTTGCAACAAACGGTGAAAACCATGAGTCAGATAAATTGGATAAGGCTCTTTACTCTGACTTGGTAGCGACTTCAGTTGGTGCCATTGCTGGTACTTCAAACGTTACAACTTATATCGAATCAGCAGCAGGTATCGGTGCTGGTGGACGTACTGGTTTGACAGCATTAGTAGTTGCTATCTGTTTTGCCCTATCTAGCTTCTTTAGCCCACTTCTTGCTATTGTACCTTCGGCAGCGACAGCACCAATTTTGATTATTGTCGGAATTATGATGCTTTCTAATCTTAAAAACATCCCTTGGGATGACATGTCAGAAGCAGTGCCTGCTTTCTTCACATCTATCTTCATGGGATTCAGCTACTCAATCACTCAGGGGATTGCGATTGGCTTCCTAACTTACACTTTGACGAAAATTGTCAAAGGTCAAGTTAAAGACGTACACGCTATGATTTGGATTTTGGATGCTTTGTTCATCTTGAACTACATCAGCATGGCTCTAAACTAAGGACAAAAACTTAAAAATGAGGGAGGGCGGGATTTTTCCCGACCTCCTTTTTGTGGGCAGTAAATTTTTAAAATGCCTGATGATTGGTTTTTTTACTATCCAAATATTTCTTAACCAAAGTTTCATTTTTAAGATTCATAAACTTTAACAATTCAGTCTATTGCTGATGCTCCGCTGGTCTGGGATTAGGAAAAGGAGATTTGGACCATCGATTTCTGTCCCACAACTTCGTTTTTTGTTGATGGAAATGTCACAAAAGAAAACTTTTTGGTATAATAGTAACATGTACACAAAAAATGAAGATGAGCTGATAGCACTTGGAAAAGAGCTGGGTTCTCTACTAGAAAAAAATGATGTTTTGATTTTAACTGGTGAATTAGGTGCTGGGAAAACGACCCTAACAAAAGGTCTGGCAAAGGGGTTAGAGATTCATCAAATGATTAAGAGTCCAACCTATACCATTGTTAGAGAGTATGAAGGTCGTCTACCCTTGTATCATTTAGATGTTTATCGCATCGAAGGAGATGCCGACTCGATTGACCTAGATGAGTTCCTTTTTGGAGAAGGTGTAACAGTTATTGAGTGGGGGCATCTGCTAGGAGAAGACCTGCCTAAAGACTATCTAGAGTTAGAAATCTTGAAAACAGAAGAGGGACGAGAAATTAACTTTCACCCTTATGGTAGCAGGGCTACAGACTTAGTAAAGAGGTTGACGGATGGAGTATGATCTTTTAATTCGTGAGGCAGAAATCCATGATGCCTCAGCCGTCATTAACCTTCTGGATCAGATAGGACAAGAGTCGAATTTTACTAGTTTGGATGAAAATGGAATCTCAATGAGTGAGTCTGAGATGGAGTTGTTCATTGACCAACAAGCCCAGTCGGATAATCAAATCACCCTACTAGCTTTTTTGAACGATGATCTTGCAGGCATAATCAATATTACAGCTGACCAACGACCGCGGGTCCGTCATATCGGAGATGTTTTCTTGGGAATCAAGAAAGTTTTTTGGGGCTGTGGCCTTGGTAGTATCTTGATGGAAGAAGCGATTGAGTGGGCTAAATCTAGCGGTAGTATTCGCCGCTTACAATTGACAGTACAAAAACGCAATACAGCTGCCGTTCATTTGTATGAAAAAATGGGTTTTATCATAGAAGGATCACAGGAGCGTGGTGCTTGTATAGAAGGAGGAGAGTTTCTAGATGTTTACCTGATGGGTCAACTGATAGACGAATAAGAGTATGGTAAAAAAAATAATTGGAATGTTTTTGGGTTTGGTCCTTGTGACAGTGCTAGGTGTAGGAGCTTATGCCTATACAATTTATCAGCAAAGTACGCAAACTTTAGCCAAAACCTATAAAAAAATTGGGGAAGAAACAAAGGTAATTGAAGCGACTGAGCCACTGACGATTTTACTGATGGGTGTGGACACGGGGAACGTTGAGCGTACAGACCCATGGGCAGGTAACAGTGATTCGATGATCTTGGTGACAGTAAACCCTAAAACAAAGAAAACTGTTATGATGAGTTTGGAACGTGATATTCTAACGCGAATCCAGCAGCCAGACGGTAGTGTAAGTGAAGCTAAACTTAACGCGGCCTATGCCAATGGTGGCGCAGAGCTGGCTATTTCAACTATTGAAAAGATGATGAATATCCACATCGATCGTTATGTGATGGTCAATATGCATGGTCTTCAAAGAATGGTTGATGCCGTAGGTGGTATTACAGTGAACAATACACTTGGCTTCCCAATCTCTATTCAAGATCAGGAACCTTTTAACACGATTTCGATTGGAGTCGGTGAGCAAACCCTCAATGGTGACGAAGCCCTTGTTTATTCACGTATGCGCTATCAGGATCCTGAAGGGGACTATGGTCGTCAAAAACGCCAACGTGAAGTGATTCAAAAGGTTGTGGAGAAGATTCTCAGTTTGAACAGTGTGAGTCACTATCAAGACATTTTGAAGGCTCTTAGTGACAATATGCAGACAAATATTGAGATTACAACCACAACCATTCCTCAGTTGATGGGGTATCAGGATGCGTTTAAAAATATCGAAACCCAGCAATTACGTGGTGAAGGAGAGATGATTGACGGAATTTCTTACCAAATCGTTTCTGGTGAGCATATATTAGAGATGCAGAATCTCTTGCGTCGTTCAGTAAATCAACCGGAGTTAACTGAGTTGGAAACGAATATAGTCTTGTATGAGAATCTCTTTGGCCACTTGCCACCATCTTCTGAAGAGTCAGAATAACAACAAGAGACTATCCATCAAATCGTAGGAATTTTCCTGCGATTTTTTCAAAGAAATCCGAATAGGTAAGTAGGAGGAAAAAAATGAAAGCAGAAATTATAGCTGTCGGGACAGAGATTTTAACGGGTCAGATTGTCAATACCAATGCTCAATTTTTGTCTGAAAAGTTGGCTGAAATTGGCGTGGATGTCTATTTTCAGACTGCTGTGGGAGATAATGAAAGTCGTCTCTTATCCTTGTTGGAGCTCGCTAGCAATCGTAGTAATCTGGTCATTCTAACGGGAGGTTTGGGTCCGACGGAAGATGACTTGACCAAGCAAACTGTGGCCAAATTTTTGGGTCGAGATTTGGTTTTTGATCCTCAAGCTCAGGCTAAACTAGATCGTTTTTTTGCTCAAAGACCAGACTATGCTCGTACTCCTAACAACGAGCGACAAGCGCAAATCATCCAAGGTGCGACTCCGCTACCAAATGAAACGGGTCTAGCAGTAGGTGGCATGATTAAGGTGGCGGGAGTCACTTATGTTGTCGTACCAGGACCTCCAAGTGAATTGAAACCTATGGTCTTAAATCAGTTACTTCCGAGATTGACAACAGGCTCTAAGCTTTATTCGCATGTCATGCGTTTCTTTGGCATTGGTGAAAGTCAGCTAGTGACGATTCTATCAGATTTGATTGATCAGCAAACGGATCCAACCATAGCGCCTTACGCTAAAACTGGAGAGGTGACTCTTCGCTTGTCTACCAAGGCGAACAGTCAGGAAGAAGCGGATCGTGTTCTAGTTGAGTTAGCAGAGAAAATCCTTGAAAGAGATACCTTTGAGGGGGTATCTCTTCGAGAAATTTGCTATGGCTATGGGGAAGAAACCAGCTTGGCTAGCCTGGTGGTAGAAGAGTTGAAAAAGCAAAAGAAAACTATCACTGCAGCAGAAAGCTTGACGGCAGGACTTTTTCAAGCAACTTTGGCTGATTTCTCAGGTGTATCTGCTATCTTTAAAGGTGGTTTTGTGACCTATAGCCTTGAAGAAAAAGCTAAGATGCTTGATATTCCACAGGCTGAGTTGGAAAAACACGGAGTCGTCTCAGTCTTTACTGCTGAAAAAATGGCTGAACAGGCGCGCATCAAAACCCAGTCAGATTTTGGCATTAGTTTGACAGGAGTGGCTGGACCAGATAGTCTAGAAGGACATCCAGCAGGTACAGTCTTTATTGCTTTGGCGCAAGCTTCGGGTACAGAAGTTATCCAGGCCAATATAGCAGGCAGAAGTCGAGCTGATGTCCGAGAAATTGCAGTCTTACATGCCTTTAACCTAGTTCGCAAAGCTTTATTAAGTGCTGGAGATTTGTTATAATAGAAGAAGGTCTAAGGACTATTAGAATACAGGAGAATATAATGGCGAAAAAACCAACAAAAAAATTAGACGAAATTGGCAAAAAATTTGGTGCTGATCGTGAAAAAGCCCTAAATGATGCCCTTAAATTGATTGAAAAAGACTTCGGTAAGGGTTCAATCATGCGCTTGGGGGAACGTGCAGAGCAAAAGGTCCAAGTGATGAGCTCAGGTTCTTTGGCTCTTGATATCGCACTCGGATCAGGTGGTTATCCAAAGGGACGTATCATCGAAATCTACGGTCCAGAATCATCTGGTAAGACAACGGTTGCCCTTCATGCGGTAGCGCAAGCGCAAAAAGAAGGCGGAATTGCTGCCTTTATCGATGCGGAGCACGCTCTTGATCCAGCCTATGCAGCAGCTCTTGGGGTTAATATCGATGAATTGCTCTTGTCACAACCAGATTCAGGTGAGCAAGGTCTTGAAATTGCTGGGAAATTGATTGACTCAGGTGCAGTTGATCTTGTTGTTATCGACTCAGTTGCTGCCCTTGTACCTCGTGCGGAAATCGATGGAGATATCGGAGATAGCCACGTTGGTCTTCAAGCTCGTATGATGAGCCAGGCTATGCGTAAACTCGGAGCTTCTATTAATAAGACTAAGACAATTGCTATCTTTATCAACCAATTGCGTGAAAAAGTAGGGGTTATGTTTGGTAATCCAGAAACAACTCCTGGTGGACGTGCCCTTAAATTCTACGCTTCTGTCCGTTTGGATGTTCGTGGGAGCACACAAATCAAGGGAACTGGTGACCAAAAAGATACGAGCGTAGGTAAGGAAACCAAGATTAAGGTTGTTAAACAAGGTAGCTCCACCATTCAAAGAAGCCTTTGTTGAAATCATGTATGGTGAAGGAATTTCAAGAACTGGTGAGCTTTTGAAGATTGCAAGTGATCTTGACATCATCAAGAAGGCAGGAGCATGGTACTCTTATAAAGACGAAAAGATCGGTCAAGGTTCTGAAAATGCTAAGAAATACTTGGCGGATCACCCAGAAGTCTTTGACGAGATTGACCACCAAGTTCGTGTCAAGTTTGGCTTGATTGAAGATGATGCGGTAGCTGATGAAAAAGTTGCACCTGTGGAATCAGAAGTAGCTAATCAAGAAGTGACTCTTGACCTTGGCGATGATCTTGAAATCGAAATTGAAGATTAAAAAGTAAAAGTGGCGGAGGAATCCCCACTTTTTCTGTTCTTTGGACTAAGGAACTGAAACAATGAGAGTTTAAGAATTGCTAAAACTAGCATCTTCAGATAAAAAGCAGAAAGCCTATTGAAAAAGATTTGATTTGATGATAAAATAAATTGAAAACAAAAGTAATGCCAAGGAGATTGTTGGTATGGAAAAACGTTTAGTTCGCAATGTTCAAGATAAAAAAATTGCTGGTGTTTGTGCAGGTCTTGCTGACTACTTAGATATGGACCAAACATTGGTTCGTGCTATTTGGATTCTCTTCACATTGCTAGGTGGATCAGGAATTCTTGCTTACATCATTCTTTGGCTCATCATGCCAGAAGCTGGAACAGAAGCGTAAACTTAGTGCATCTTTATAAGATAAATCATGATAAGGCTGAAACAAAATTGTTTCAGCCTTATTTATAGTGGATTGAAATAAGGGATGAACAATTCGATTAGGAAAGTCAAACTTATTTCTAGAAATATTTTAGAATTCGTAGCGTACTATTCTAGATTCAATCTACTATAATTTTGTTGTGTAGCAGATTGAATAGAAAACACTATAGTAGATTCAAATAAGGGATGAACAATTCGATTAGAAAAATCAAACTTATTTCTAGAAATATTTTTAGCAGTCGTGATGTACTATTATAGATTCAATCTACTATAATTTTGTTGTGTAGCAGATTGAATAGAAAATACTATAGTAGATTGAAATAAGGGATGAACAATTCGATTAGGAAAGTCAAACTTATTTCTAGGAATATTTTTAGCAGTCGTAATGCACTATTCTAGATTCAATCTACTATATTTTGATGGATTTAGCAAAACTTTCTGCTATTTGATTTCGGAATCACAAAAAATCACCTGTAGCACAGGTGATTGAGTATTTATGGTAGAGAAATTTGTAGTTTCTTACTGGGGAATTTAAGACTGCAGTATAGATTAGTGTTCACTAAAACGACGGTATTCGATGCGAAAGTCAAAGTAATTCTCTTCTTGCAATTTTTGAAAGATATTCCGATAGGCTTCTTCATCAAAATGGTCACCACGATAGAGAATTTCAAAACTCATACCCTCGTATTCTAAAAAGGCATTGGCAGTTTTAAAACCATTTTGTAGGTAGAAGTCCATGCGAGCTTTTCGTTGTTCGAGGTTATCACAATCCTCGTCCAAACGCTCCACTTCAAGAATCATGGTACGTTGGTAAAAGTCAATGAGTTTTTCAATGATTTCTCTCCCGTAGCCATGACTACGGAGATGAGGCATAATGGCAAAAAAGCTAATGTAGAAAGCTTTTTGGTTGGAAATGGCAAAAGCGAAGCCGACAAATTCTTCCTCGTTATAGAAAGCGAAAAAGTGAGCATCATCTCTATCCTGGTAACTTAAAAATTCTTCCAAAGAGACGCGTTCTTCTTCAGGAAAGGCTTCCTTGTTTAATTGGTCAACTTTCTCAAGGTCTGGGAATACATCTGTAATTAACTGGCTGGTTAAGCTCATACATAGCCTCCTTTTCTGTCACGATTATACCAGATTGTTTGTATCTAGGCAACGCTTTCTTATCCAAACTCCCTTGTTCCCCTACTAGAAAGCTGATATAATAGCTTTATGAATAAAAAATCAACGGTGGACCTGATTCATGGTCCCATCCTTCCCGCGCTAATTAGTTTTGCATTACCGATTCTACTGTCCAATATCTTTCAGCAACTTTACAATACGGCTGATATCTTGATTGTTGGGCGTTTTTAGGGCAAGAATCCTTGGCGGCAGTCGGAGCAACGACAGCCATTTTTGATTTGATTATCGGCTTTGCTCTCGGTGTTGGAAATGGGATGGGTGTTGTTATTGCACGTCTTTATGGTGCTCGTAATTTTGCTAAGATTAAGGAAGCTGTCGCAGCAACTTGGATTTTAGGGATTATCTTGAGTGTGCTTGTCATGTTGATGGGCTTTTTTGGTCTTTATCCACTCTTACAGTACCTAGAAACACCTGCAGAAATTCTCCCTCAGTCCTATGAATATATCTCCATGATTGTTAGCTGTGTGGGAGTGAGCTTTGCTTATAATCTTTTTGCAGGTTTGCTACGCTCTGTTGGCGATAGTCTTGCTGCGCTTGGTTTTCTTATTTTCTCAGCCATCGTTAATGTCATTCTGGATTTGTATTTTATTACACAATTGCAGTTAGGTGTTCAATCTGCTGGTCTTGCAACTATTATCTCGCAAGGTTTGTCAGCTATCCTTTGTTATCTCTATATCCGAAAGAGTGTTCCAGAGCTCCTTCCTAGGTTGAAGGATTTTAAATGGAATAAGGCCCTCTATGTCGATCTCTTAGAGCAAGGCTTAGCTATGGGGATGATGGGGTCTATTGTCTCTATTGGTAGCGTCATTTTACAATCATCGGTTAATAGTTTCGGCGCAGTCATTATCAGTGCTCAAACAGCAGCAAGGCGTATTATGGCCTTTGCTCTTCTTCCAATGACCTCTATTTCGGCCTCCATAACTACTTTCACCTCTCAAAACTATGGAGCAAAGCGACCAGACCGCATTGTCCAAGGACTTCGGATCTCTAGTCGTTTGAGTATGTCTTGGGCAGCCTTTGTTTGTATTTTCCTATTCTTTGCCAGTCCTGCCTTGGTCTCCTTCCTGGCAAGCTCGACAGACTCTTATTTGGTAGAAAATGGCACTTTGTATCTGCGCATCAGTTCTACTTTTTATCCTATCTTAAGTCTTTTGTTGATTTATCGGAATTGCTTGCAAGGGTTAGGTCAAAAACTCCTTCCGTTGGTATCTAGTTTTATTGAGCTCATAGGAAAGATTGCTTTTGTTGCTTGGATTATTCCTTGGTCTGGCTATTTAGGTGTTATTTTTTGCGAACCCCTTATCTGGCTAGCCATGACCATCCAACTTTACTTCTCGCTCTTCAAGCACCCTTGGATAAAAGAAGGCAAGAAAATCTTGGCAGTCGGCGGGAAATCCTAGCTTCATTTATAAAAGAAAAATCCATTTCCTCTAGTGAAAATCGGATAGACTTGTGTTATAATAAGAAAGATTAAAATGTGAAAAAAGGAGATTCCTAATGGGACGTAAATGGGCCAATATCGTAGCCAAGAAAACGGCTAAAGATGGAGCTAACTCTAAAGTATATGCAAAATTTGGTGTAGAAATCTATGTAGCAGCTAAAAAAGGTGAGCCAGATCCAGAACTAAACACTGCTTTGAAATTCGTTATCGATCGTGCCAAACAAGCGCAAGTGCCAAAGCACGTTATTGATAAGGCTATCGATAAAGCAAAAGGAAATACAGACGAAACCTTTACAGAAGGACGCTACGAAGGCTTTGGACCAAATGGTTCAATGCTCATCGTGGATACCTTGACTTCAAACGTGAACCGTACAGCTGCCAATGTCCGTGCTGCCTTTGGTAAAAACGGTGGAAATATGGGAGCTTCAGGTTCTGTATCTTACCTCTTTGACAATAAAGGTGTTATCGTATTTGCAGGTGATGATGCTGATGCAATCTTTGAACTCTTGCTTGAAGCAGATGTTGATGTAGACGATGTAGAAGCAGAAGAAGGAACAATCACTGTCTACACTGCACCAACTGATCTTCACAAGGCTATCGTTGCCTTGCGTGAGTCTGGTATTCAAGAATTCCAAGTGACTGAATTGGAAATGATTCCTCAATCAGAAGTGGAATTATCAGGTGATGACCTTGCAACATTTGAAAAACTGTATGGAGTCCTTGAAGACGACGAAGACGTACAAAAGATTTATACGAACGTAGATGGGTTCTAATTCAAAAACAGTGACCAAGAGTCACTGTTTTTTACTTGTAGCAAATTCATAAAGTTTTTCTGCGGTTAGGAGCGCCATTTTGTCCATGCTTGTTTTTCCTTTTCTAAGATCCGAAATGGTAGACCAAGGAACACCAGCACCTTTTGAAATCGCAGATGTAGCAATAGAACTGTCTAATAATTCTTGAATAACTTTTCTCATTTTATTTGTCCTTTTCGTTTTTTAGATAAATATAGACGTTGATTGCTATTATAAAAACAGCTATTGAACTAACCATTGGTTTCCCTCTTTTCATTTGATAAAATAGAAGTTCGAGGGGCTTTCGTATCTACTTCTTAGCATTTCTTTTTTCTTTCACTGGATTTGGGCTTACATCTTTTGTTTTGCGATAGACGTTACTGTTTTAGGAATATTTTCTATCGTCTTTTCAAGTTATTTGAGCCGATCTTCTTTGTAGATCTCAGCAAGCTCTTATCTTGACTATATTATATCACGGTACGCCGACAGAGCCAAGAGTTTTTATGAAGTTTAAAAAATAAGGGGAAAATGTCGTAAACCACTGAAAAACTAAGCTATTTTATGTTAGATTCTGATACCAGTATCATGTTGTTCTTTTCGGTCCAGTCCGACAGCAAATTTATGAATCAGAAGAAACTGACCATTTTTCTGCTTTACAAAGTTTAAAACAACTGCCTTACTAGGTGAACCTAGGGAGAGATAGGTGATTCTTTTGGTTTCATAATCACTGTCACTTGATTCTACTTCAGAATCTGGAATCCCATGTTCCCTGATAATGTCATTGTAGTTGGTACCCCCTTGCCCTTGGTTGGAGGGGTCGCCCTCTATTAAGGCATCAAACTGTTCTTGAGTCCAGGTAAAGATCTCTTCTTCCTCTTCATATTCATCAATGGTACTATTTGGCCAATCTTCATTGGTTGGTTCTTCCATGAGATAATTAGAAGAGCTACGATAGCCTCTTATAAAATCAGCGAAGATAGGAGTGAATAGCAGTTGGCTTATCAGTACAATGATAATGGAAATGAGGCCAAAGCTTGACCCAATCATAGCTAATGTTTTTTGATTTTGGAGATTGAGACCAATGCCGATGACTCCTAAGATCAAGGCAACAAATCCAAAGAGAAAGGATAGACCATTGACAATTGGTATCCGAGAACATAAAAGAGCACCAGCTCCAAAAATGACAGCAAGGGTTCCTAAGGTTTTATACTCTTCTTGTTTCATTTGAAAGTTCTCCCATTTCTAGTGTAATCAGACAAGTTAGTGCCTATTATAGATAAATTATCAACTATTGTCAATTTATATCGAGATAGTTCTCATAGAAACTTTTTTCTTGACATCTTTTCTGAAAATGATAAAATAGTTCTCATGGAAACTTAATTGTTCTCTAGAGAACTATTTTTATTTAGAAGGGAGAAAACATGGATAAACCGATGTTGGTCTTTAAACGTTTTGGTCACCAGGTACATTTGATGGTACAAAAGGAAGCCAAGCGTTGTGGAATTGAATTTATGGGTGGACCGCAAGGGCAGGTCCTTCGTTTTTTAGATCGCCGTGAGCAGGATCAAGAATTAACTCTTATTAAGGATATTGAACAAGAACTCAATATCACCAAGTCAGTTGCGAGTAACTTAGTTAAGCGCATGGTGCAAAATGGTTTGGTGGAGTTGGAGGCGAGTTCAAGTGATAAACGGGCAAAATTTGTTCATTTGACTGAAAAATCTCGCTCTCAAATGAAGCAGGTCAAGTCTTTCTTTGATCGAATTGACCGCAGTTTACTCGATGGAGTATCTGAAGAAAAACTAGCTATTTTTGAGGAAGTCATGGCTCAACTACAAGCCAATGTAGAAAAAATAGGAGGGGAAGATGAAGAAACTCGCTAAGCGTATCACAGGAAAAGAGTGGGGAATGATTCTCTTGACCATACTCTTTACCTGTTTCTCGGTCTATCTAGAGTTAGAAGTACCGACTTACATTTCAGAAATTACAGCATTACTTGGGACACCAGGGACGCAGTTGGATGCACTTTGGTCACCAGCTATTAAGATGATGGGCTTGTCACTCTTAGCCTTTCTATCATCTGTCACAGTTGGTTTTTTTGCAGCTCGCGTTGCAGCATCCTACACGGCTCATCTGCGTAGTGATATTTTTAATCGTGTCTTGGATTATTCTCAGACAGAAATCAAACGATTCTCTATTCCTAGTCTGTTGACTCGGACGACCAATGATATTACGCAGATTCAAATGCTCTTTACTATGGGGCTCCAAGTGGTCACTCGTGGTCCTATCATGGCTATCTGGGCCATTGGAAAAATCCTTGGCAAATCTGAGTACTGGCTCTGGGCAGTAGTGGTGGCTGTTATCGTCAATGTTCTGATGACAACAGTTCTCATGACTCTGGCCTTTCCAAAACAATCTGTCATCCAGAAATTGACAGATAAACTGAACAGTATTACTCGTGAAAGCTTGACAGGGATTCGAGTAGTTCGTGCTTACAATGCTGAGGATTATCAGGATGAGAAATTCGAAGAAGCCAATGAGGAAGTCACTCGCCTCAATCTCTTTGTCAATCGATTGATGGCTATTATGAATCCTATTATGATGGCGATTTCGAGCGGTTTGAGTCTAGCCATTTACTGGATTGGTGCCTATATCATCAATGATGCTAGCCTGACAGACCGTCTACCACTCTTTAGTGATATGGTGGTCTTCATGTCTTATGCTATGCAGGTCGTGATGGGCTTCTTGCTTATGGGTGCTCTCTTTATCGTCCTTCCTCGTACCTTGGTTTCTGCAGGACGTATCAATCAAGTGCTAGACTTGCATTCTTCTATTGAAAATCCTAGTCAACCACAGACGGCAGATTCCTCTATTCAAGGTCAAGTGGAATACCGTGACGTAACCTTCCGCTACTCTAAAAACTCAGAAGCAGTTGTGGAACATGTCAGCTTCAAGGCAGAAGCAGGGCAAACCATTGCCTTTATCGGCTCAACTGGTTCTGGTAAATCTACGCTTGTGAACCTCTTACCCCGTTTTTATGATGTATCAGAGGGAGAAATTCTAGTAGACGGCGTCAATGTTCAGAATTATGATTTGGAAGATTTGCGTAATAAAGTTGGCTATATCCCTCAAAAAGCTGTTCTCTTTTCTGGAGATGTTAAGGGCAATCTCGACTTTGGTAAGAGTCAAGAAACGCCACTAAGTGAGACGGCCATGTGGCAAGCTCTGGAATTGGCTCAATCTAAAAACTTTATAGAGGATAAGGAAGCTGGTCTTGACTCAGAAGTGGCTCAAGGTGGGACTAACTTCTCAGGTGGACAAAGACAGCGTCTGGCCATTGCACGCGCCTTGGCTCGTAAACCAGAGATTCTCATTTTTGATGATTCATTCTCAGCCTTGGACTACAAGACCGATCGTATCTTGCGTCAAGTATTAGCTGAAAAAACACAATCCATGACCAAGTTAATCGTTGCCCAACGCATTTCAACCATTATGGATGCAGACCTAATCTTAGTCTTGAATCAAGGTAAAGTCGTGGGACAAGGCACCCACAAAGAACTTCTAGCAAGCAATGAAGTTTACCAAGAAATTGCCTATTCACAACTATCGAAGGAGGAATTGGAACATGGAAAATAAGAAAATGTCCTTATGGAAACAATACAAACCTTTTCTAGCAGGTCTCCAACTTCCTCTACTAGTTGCAGTTGTGGCTGCTGTATGTTCAAGTATTATCACTGTTTATGGACCAACTAAGATTAAGGAAATCACCAACTTGATTTCAGACGGTTTGGCTACAGAAATCGATTTGGTAGCTGTGTCTAGCATCGCCAGCTTTTTAGCTGTTTTGTATGTGCTTGGTGCCATTCTCAACTATACTCAAGCCTATATCTTTTCAACGAGTATCCAACATTTTTCAAAACGCTTGCGGACGGCCATTGCTGAAAAAATTAATCGTCTGCCACTTGCTTATTTTGACCGTCATTCTCAAGGAGACACCCTTTCTCGTGTTACCAATGACGTTGATACGGCGGCTCAGTCCCTCAACCAAAGTCTGGGAACAGTTCTCTCAGCTAGCTTCTTGCTAATTGCTGTTTTGATTACCATGTTTGGTATGAACTGGATTTTGGCATTGGTAACAGTTGTTTCAACCTTTGTTGGTTTTGCGGCTGTTTCAGTCATTATGGCCAAGTCACAAGGTTATTTTAAAGCCCAACAAAACAACCTAGCAGCTGTCAATGGTTATGTGGAAGAAATGTACTCTGGCCACAATGTGGTGACCAGCTATAACGTTGTGGACACCACTAAAGAAACATTCGCAGGATTGAATCAAGACCTACATGATAGTATTTGGAAATCTCAATTTATTTCTGGAATCATGATGCCAGCAATGATCTTTGTTGGGAACTTTAGCTATGTTTTGGTGATCATCGTCGGTGCAGTCCTAGCTCTTGAAGGCCATATCAGTATTGGGATTATCGTAGCTTTTATGGTTTATGTTCGTACCTTCTCACAACCCTTATCACAGATTGCCCAAGGGATTACCAGCTTGCAACAAGCTAGTGCAGCTATGACCCGTGTCTTTGAGTTTCTAGGAGAAGCTGAGATGGAAGACGAGTCTCATAAGGAAAGACAATTAACCGACATGAAGGGTCAAGTGGTCTTTGACAGAGTTGCCTTTGGCTATACTCCTGAAAAAACGATCATTCACGACTTTTCAGCGACAGCTCATGCAGGTCAAAAGGTTGCTATTGTTGGACCAACTGGAGCTGGGAAGACGACTATTGTCAACCTCTTGATGAAGTTCTATGAGATTGATAAGGGAAGTATTTGCATCGATGGTGTGGATACCAAGGCTATGAAGCGCTCAGAAGTGCATGATGCCTTTTCAATGGTCCTGCAGGATACATGGCTCTTTGAAGGAACCATTCGTGATAATCTTATCTACAATCAAACTGGTATTAGTGATGAGCGCGTGATTGAAGCTGCCAAAGCAGTAGGAATCCACCACTTTATCACAACCCTACCAGATGGATACGATACTGTTTTAGATGATACAGTGACCTTGTCAGTCGGACAGAAACAGCTCTTAACCATTGCTCGTGCCCTACTCAAAGATTCTCCACTCTTGATTCTGGATGAAGCGACATCTTCAGTCGACACACGTACAGAGGAGTTGATTCAGAAAGCCATGGACCGTTTGATGGAAGGACGCACATCCTTTGTCATCGCCCATCGCTTGTCAACTATCCGTAATGCGGACTTAATCCTGGTCATGAAAGATGGAAATATCATTGAGCAAGGCAATCACGATGAGCTCATGGCTCAGAGTGGTTTCTATGCTGACCTCTACAATAGTCAATTTACAGAAGATGAAGTAGAAGAATAAAACCAAAGAAGGCTTGACGGCCTTCTTTTTCTTCTTTATACTGGTATAATAGAAAGAGGAATGTATGAGTCAGAAATTATACAATATGAAATTTCTGCGGTCTATCCAGCCTTGATTGAAAAGGTCGAGCGAAAGGGTGGAAGGGCAGAGTCCGTTCACCAAGTGACCAGTTGGCTGACAGGTTATGAGGTGAGTGACCTCCTTGCTTGTCTGGATAGGGACCTTACCTACGGAGATTTTTTTCGACAGGCACCGTCTTATATACCTGAACGGATGGCGATTACAGGGAAGATTTGTGGTGTTCGTATTGAGGAAATTGAGGATCCTCTGATGCAGGAAATCCGCCGTCTGGACAAATTAGTGGACTGGCTTGCCAAGGGGAAAACAACGCAGCAGGTCCTAGAAAAGTATGAGAAATAGCTATGAAAAACTATCAAGAGTGGTACGATAAAAGGAAATCAAGTATCCTTCGACACCGACAAGGATTGCAATTGATGCGAGTTTTTAATCGCATGATGACAGTCCTGATGCCAGTAGCCTACATGGCCTTGTTGGGGACAAGCTTTATGAGCAAGGGATTGGGGAAAGAACTTTCTGCCTATATTTTGGTGCCAGCTTTTGGCTTTGTCCTATTGACGCTTGTTCGTAAGTGGATCAATCAACCACGTCCTTATGAAGCTTGGGAAATTATCCCGCTACTGGACAAGGACAGTTCTGGCAATTCAATGCCCAGTCGCCATGTCTTTTCAGCAACTATCATTTCCATGGCTTGTCTGCACGCAAATCTGCCTGTGGGCTTGATTTTATTGGTCTTGTCAGCTCTTCTCGGTCTGGTGCGAGTTTTAGGAGGAGTTCATTATCCTAAGGATGTTCTGGTAGGCTATGCCTGTGGCCTCCTTTGGGGAATTCTCTTCTTTATTTTGTAAAAAATCAAAGCAAGTGGGCTTGGCCTCGTAACCACTTACGGGTCAAAAGTGACCACTTGCTTTTTTGCCCTTGTAAAGTCTTCTGGCCTTTGGTATAGTAGATGCAGAAAGGAGATAGGATGAAGTTACGAATCGAGATTGATAGTGAATTAACTGAGACAGAGATTGTCATCAAGGCTGCAGCCCTGACAGATGAAATAGCTGACCTGCAAAGACTCTTGCAAGAAACCAAGGCTCCTAGGTTGATTTTTTATAAGGGGACGGGTGAGTACTACTTAGACTTGGCAGAAATCCTCTTCTTTGAGACGGAAGGCAACAAGATCTACGCCCATACCCAGAAAGAAGCCTACGAGGTTCGGCTCAAGCTATATGAGTTAGAGTCCATCCTGCCCCGCTATTTCAGTCGGGTATCCAAGTCGACCATTGCCAATATCCGGCAGGTCTACTCGGTGGACAAGTCCTTCTCAGGTACAGGAACTATTTCCTTTTATCAAACCCACAAGGAGGTGCACGTGTCACGGCACTATCAATCCCTCCTAAAAGAAATCTAAGAAACATGAGGTAAGAACATGAAAAAGAAAGCATTTGGTATTGTATTGCTAGTATTGGCAGCTTTAGTATTGTTACAGGGGAATTTTGGAATCCCTTCTCTGGGAGGGCAGATTTGGCCTTTGATTGGTATTGGATTTTTTGCCTATCAATCAGTTGAAGCATTGCTTCGTCGTCATTTCACTTCAGCCTCTTTTACAGCCCTAGTGGCCCTTATGATTGCTAATCATTTTTATGACATTTTACCGATTCCCAATCAATCATTGTTCTGGGCAAGTGTTCTCATCGTGCTTGGAGTAAGTATGCTGACTCATACTAACAGAACTTGGAATGGAAAAAAATGGTGGTATGACGGTGAAAAGACCATTCTGACAGACAAGGAAGTCGCTTTTGGGGCGGGTACATTTTACAAGCAAGACCAAGAATTGGTAGAAGACGAGTTTGAAGTCGGATTTGGGAATGCCAAGATTTATTATGACAATGCAGAGATGTTAGGTGATTTTGCTACTCTGAATATCGAAGTCGGTTTTGGGAATGCAGTTATCTACGTGCCTCAACACTGGAGAGTAGATCTAAAGGTAGAGACTTTTTGTGGAGCAGCCAAGGCAGATGCCCCTCTAGGACCAACCAGCAAAACTTTGATTATCCGTGGAGATGTAGCTTTTGGGAAACTAGGAGTTGTTTACGTTAAATAAAAAAATCTTCCCTAAGTGTCTAGAGTTTTGGGAAAGTGAAAAATTAAATATCATATAACCTGAGAGGGCGAGAAAATCGCTCTCTTTTTTCGTTGCAAAAATTAAAGAAAGGAGAAAAAATGTCAGATAATCCAGAATTGATGAGATATATTTAGGGAAATAAATTATATACCTTGATTCTATAATTTATTTCATTGTCCCTTTAAAACAGATTTTCTCATTATCCATTATGATATAGCTGTGAATTAACACTAGCTTGTGACAAGAAAGGATTACCTATGAAACAACACAAAACAAAGGTCTCAAGGTTGACTAGAGACGTAATGATTTTAGATTTGATGAATACAATGGGATGGACTAGAAGCCGTGCTATTGCAGCTATTGAAGAGTTAGAGCAAACTCATCTTGTTTATTTTCCTGAAGCTGGTGGCTTGAGGTTACAAGTTGTAGGAGGCTACTAATGGCGGATATCACAATTGATCAACTAGCTACTCTAACTTTTTATCAAATTCCAGAAATATTTTTCACCCGTATTCAACACAATGAGAACGGCTATGTCAAATTGACTAGTTCTTACACAGGTCTTTCATCTGATGCTAAGTTGGCTTATGGTGCTCTTTATAATCGTTGTAAATTAAGTATCAGTTCATTCCAGAAGGGCAATAGAGATTACGTTGATGAAAATGGAGCAGTCTTTCTAATTTTTACAGTTTCTGACTTGATGCTACTACTGGATAAGGGAAAGATGAAGGTTACTAAAATCAAGAAAGAACTGCAAGAACATGGTCTCTTACGAGAAGTTAGGCAAGGGCTCAATAAGCCAAATAGACTTTATCTTCAGCTAGTGAATGCTAATTTAGAAATAGTGGAGCACTATTCATCTGATGGTGAGTTACTGAAGAGGGTTAATGCTTTTGGTAAAGTTCTCTATGAAAAAGTACCCCAAAGCCTTGGTAATAGCGAAAGTATCAAAAACGGACGTCCGCAAAATGGACTTCAAAACGTCCACGAAGCGGACGGAATAAATACAGAGAGGAGTCAGACAGAATATTCATACGATACTAATCGATACGAGGGCGAGTCATCTTTATCTGACTTATCAATCTCTGAAGCATTTAAAATGGGGCAACATGGTTTTCTTTCTCATCAACTAGTTCAGAAACTCAGTTTGTTTGGAAAAGATGCAAAAATTCTTGAAAATAAAATCTATCAATCGAAACGTCAAGTTGAGAAGAATTACAACAACCTCTTAGCTGATCAGGAAATTTATGGAGAGGTTTGGCTGCAAGATCTTGAACGTGAGCTTGATAAATTGATTTTCAAAATTAAAACAGGAGAGGCTGAAGAGAAACCAATCCAGAATGTCCCAGCCTACTTCTACAAAATGATGATTCACTTCTGGAAAATGGCTCTGCTGATCGAAAAAGAACAGGGCTTTATGGAGCTATCAGGACAAAGTGAGCACGCTAGAAAATTCCCTGATGAGTGCCCTAGTCTGATTGCATACTATTATCCAGATAAACTGTCGGAGACGAAACTCAATAGCTATTTATCAGAATTGTCTAAGGGAGTTGAAACATGTTAAAAGATGAATTTAGACCAATTGATGGTAAAGTGCTAACGATAGGTCGTAGCCCGAAGGAGAAATCTACATGGTTCCTAAAGCTGTTTTTGATTTACCGAAAAAAGAAAGAGCTGAGAAACTCAACCAGATTTTCTCATCATGGCAACAGAAAGAGGATTGATTTCATGGGATTGTTTAATAACCAAGAGAGAATGAACAGATTACAAGCTGTGAAGGCTACACCTTCTCAACCAGTTCAAGAGATTGAAATGATTGTAGAGTATTTTGATAAAACGGTAGACAGTATCTCCGTCACTTCCAACTTAGAGGAACTAGAAAAATTGGTATCAAGTTCATTTGGAACAGGAGCGAGTATGAATTTTCCATCAGCGACTCCGCCGTTTTCTATCAATCCTCGATGGGTGAAGAAGATAACTTATCGGACAAAATAAGGAACAATATCAGGAGGATAGTAATGTTTAAACTAGTTACAATGGCTTTATTATTGATCTTAGCTTATGGAATAGGGCTTGTCATGCTGGAGCTGAAGAATGCTCCTCTGATGGATGATGAAATACTATCAAGTTCAAATAATGAAGGAGATAAGTAGATGTGAGTAAACAAACCAAAAATCGTATCAGAGACTTACGAAAGCAGTCTAGATTGTCTCAGCAAGCCTTGGCTGATCAGATAGGTGTTTTTCGTAACACCATATCGAACTGGGAAACAGGATATAGTCAGATAAGTCTTGAAAATGCTAAAAAAGTAGCAGAATACTTTGGGGTAACTATTGACTACCTGTTAGGATCAGAATCGGACCAAACCTAGTACAGATAAATCTATATTGACCGAGAAGTCATTAAACTACAGACCTTTGAAAACTGAATACAAGGCTTGCCCTGATACAGCGTGGCTATGGATAAAAAAGAAACGGGGGCGAGTAGCAAACTAGAAAAGGATATCTAGTCCAGCCACTGAACGAAAAAGCATGATAATGATCATAAGCTGAAGGAGTAAGGGTTCCTAGACTATAAACCCAGCGCATGAAATACCGATGTAAAAATACGTTTTTACACAACACGGCGTTATTTCGCCTTTCAACTTCAAGGAGAAATCTATGACAGATGAAATAACCGTCCGCCTAAAGGACTTAAAAAACTTAGGAAAACAAGGAGGTGCGACAGCTCGCTTAGAGGACGGCACAGACCTTATCCTGAAGCCAGACTATGCAGTCAAACAGGCTAGAGGATACGTAGACGGTCCTTTTAAGAGATGTTGAATTTCATTTGCCTTATAAAAAGGTTTATGATCAAATTCGCACTATTAAGAGAGATGCTCAAGTTATAGCTCGAAAAGTTAAGACACCATCAGGAATGGAGCTTCGTTTAACTGGAAAAGGTTATAACCCGAAAAAATAAATAAAGAAAAGGAAAAATCAAAATGAACAAGAAACAAGTATTAGCTACACTAGCACTTTCAACTATCGCACTTGCACAAGCTGGTTATGTATCAGCAGACGAACTTGCACCAATTGATTCTTCAGCGCCAACAACAGAACTTGTTACGCCAACAGCACCTAGCACTTCAACAGAAACAGAGGCTCCAGCAGTTCAACCAACGGAGCCTTCAGTTACTCCAGTAGATCCAACAGCGCCAAGTGCTCCACAGGACAAGGATAATGCTGAGAGCCTTGATGGTGTTCCAGCAGACAAACCAGCAACACCAGATCAGTCAGCACCTTCAGACAAGCCACAAGGTAAAGATAACGCTGAAAGTCTTGACGGTGTTCCAGCAGACAAACCAGCAACACCAGATCAGTCAGCACCTTCAGACAAGCCACAAGGTAAAGATAATGCAGAAAGTCTTGACGGTGTGCCAGCTGAAAAGCCAAAAACAACAGATGAGGCAAATGAGCAAGGGAAATCTCAAATTGGAACAACATCTACATCAACTGGACAGGTTGTCCATGATGTAACCAAAGAGCCCGTTGAAACAAATACAGGTGCGTCAATTGTTAGCACCAAAGGCGGAAACGTAGTTCTTTCAGATGGTTCAGTGGTTACTCCTGAAGAGGTCGGAGGTACTGTCAATGAAGACAAGACTATCTCTGTTACTGATAAAGATGGGAAGTTAAAAACACTTCCAAACACAGGGGCTGCAGAAAGCATTCTGGGTGCTATTGGGGCTATGTTGTTGACAGCGGTTGGCTACTTCTACAAGAAGAAAATGTTTTAAGGTGAAATAGAAAGGGAAACAATTAAATGGCAGAAAAAACACAAGGACACGGATATTTCCGTAAGAAAAAATGGGCTAAAGGTCTAGTATCAGGAATTGCAGTTGCAGGTATTGTAGCCTTCTCTGCAGGTTCTGTATTGGCGGATGAAGCAGTACAGCCTGAAACTAAAAACGACAACAACGCATACGCTAAACAGGCTGGTAAAACAACAGGAAGCCAGTCTGTAGCGATTGATAATGGGGTAGTCACAAAGGCTGCTGAAAAAGCAAAAGAAGTAGGGGTGAACGTTTCTGAGGATCAGCCAGTTGATAAGGGAACAGATACCATTGCTCCAAAACTTGAACAGTCTAAGTCTGAGATTAAACAAGATCAGAGCAAGCAGGTCAAGGAACTGGAAGAAACGACTGCAAAACAAGTCGAAAACAATACAGCCTTCAATGAAGCGCAAGAAGCCATCCAAGCTAACAATAGCTTTGTGGCGGATGAAAAAGCCAAGCACGAAAAAACAACAACTGTCACAGTGACGAATGATGGTTCGACTGCCACGGATGGAACTGCTGACAAAAACAAGCAAGCTACTAAAACAGCTAAGAAAGTCTTAGAAGAAAACCAGCAAGCTGTCTCAACCTACCTGGGTGAAAAAGCTAAGTATGATGCTACTGTTGAACAAGCTAATACTTTAAATAAAGCAGTAGACACTGCGACTGCTGAACTGAAAAAGAGCGATGTTACTGTTAGTGTAGTAACACGTACAGTTTCTTCTGTTGCAGAAGTAGAAGCATTGAAGAAACAAAATGATCAGGCTATTGCAACTGCAAAAGGCAAAGTGGAGCTTAACAAAGCCATTATGGCTGCCTATACAGAGAAGAAGAATGCTAGTGAACAAGTCAATCAAGATGCTGAACGTAAATCAACAGATTTGAAAAAATCTGGTGTACTTTTAACCTCTAAAACTCAAGAAGTTTCTTCAGCCGATGAAGCGAAGCAAATTGGGAAACAAAACCAACAAGCTTATGACCAGGCTAAGAAAGCGCAAGCAGACTGGCAGAAGAAATACAATGAACTTCAGTCTAAGACCAACACTGAAGGATACACAAAAGAAGTAGTCTTGCAAGCTCTGAGCCTTGCTGCTGCCAATCCAAATGCAACTGTAAAATCTAGCGCTAATGGTGCAAAGGAACTGACCACAAACTATATTGGTTCTTCAAATGGAACTTCTGGATATGGTCGTATTCTTGATTCTACCAAAGTCTTGAAATATCGGGATGTTGGAAATGGTTGGAAAACAGAAATTGACTATACTGGTTTGAAAAATTTGACTGTCTCAACTGCAGATGGCAAAAAACATGATATTTCTCGTATCCACCGTAAATTTGAAATCATCAATCAAGGTGAAACTGGTCTAATTGATGTTTATGTATTGAATGATCCTACTGAAGGTTTTGTCGCTGCACGTAATGATGGTATTGGAACATCTTATGACTATATGCGCTTTAGGGTTACAGATACCTACTACTACAACGTAGATGGGAAAGAGGTGCCCTTTAACGCTTCAGAAAAGACTCCAGCAACGCTTACTTATTCATCACTGAACTACAACATGATTGGTTGGGAAGGTGCTGGTGCAGTCAATGGTAAGAACGTCGAAATCAATGGTTCAACCGTTACATATCACAAAAATGACGGATATAACTATGCTGATGATTACAATACGGATGATAAGGTTGGAGTAACATGGGATACTTCTGAATCACCTTATCAATACAAGGGAGCTGCGCTGGGTGTCTTTAAAGAAGGGACAGCATTCTCGACTGATTTTACTCAATGGGATGGCTATGCAACGCCAGCAGGACAGACATATTGGTTTGCTTGAATACTAAGGTTGTAGCACCAGTTGTTGAAGTACCAACTAGTGCAACTATTATTAAAACAACCGTGAAGCCAGTTAAGACTGAACCTGTATCAGCTAACCTGGTCAATGCGAAGAATCCAGCAAAACCAACTTTGGCGCTTAAAACTCTTTCTGAAACCAAAAATCAGAAATTGTCAGCAAGCTATCACGGCTATAAATTGAATTATAAGCCAGTTGTCAGCAAATCTGTAGCAGATACAGATAAGACCAATACAAACGGTCAAACAGTTGCTAAAAACGCTACGCAGCTCTACACATTGAATCATGACAACATCTATGCGAACCTTAAAAAAGGGGACAAGATTACCATCATTGATCCACTCGAAGCTGGAGCAGTTCCTGATGTGGCTGTCACAAAGACAGCTGCAGAGAAAGCGGGATGGGGCGTTGCCTATGATGCAGGAAAGAATACGTATACCTTTACTGCAACCTACGAAGGGAAGCGCCTAGAAGCTCCTGTGATTACCTGGAAGCCAATCTATGACAAGGGCTTCTATGATAACACCTATAAGGTGTTAGTTAATAACTACGAAGTTTTCTCAAACACAGTTACGAACTACACACCGAAGCCACCAAAACCAGTCAAAGCTGTTCTGGATCGCTCTGGTAAGGATATCAACGGTGCGACAACGTTTGATCGCACCGTGACCTTCCGCTTGATGACAGATTATAGCCCTTACACTAAAACCCTTGCTTCAGCGCAAGCGATTGGTAAGAAGTTTGGAATCCTAGACGATGTTCAAGACAAAGCCTTCACAGTTGACCACAGCAAGATCAAGATGACTGCTGCAGGTAAAGATGTAAAAGACTTGTTTGACATGTATCACGTCCTTTCAGACAAAGGGCGTACAGATGCAATCAATAAAATCCTGAAGGAATTGAACTTGAATCCTAAGGGTGAATTCTATCTCTGGGTAGCAAAAGATTCCAAGAGTTTCTATCAAAACTACGTGAAACCAAATAAGAATGTTACTGTTGATCTCCCAGCTAAACTCTTGGTTAAAGCAGGGGAGAAAGTTGAAAACAGCTTTAAGCAAATCGACTTTGGAAATAGCTATATTTCTAACTTGGTGACTGTTCAAGTTCCTGATGTGAATCCAGAGAAACATGCCCTGGATCAAAAGGATAATAAAAAAGTCTTGGACGGCCAAGAAGTACAGATTGGCCAATACATTCGTTATCTACTAGATGGCGTAACCGTGCCTATTAAACACGATAGCCTCTTCCAATATGACGGCAGTGACCAGTTGGATGTGGTTCATGATCGATTCACAGGTAAGTGGTCAGGGATTTTCAAGGGAACGGAATACACAGCTGAGAAGGACTTGGTCCTTCCTTATGACGTCATCCTGAAGGATGGAAAAGTAGTCAAAGCTGGTGAGAAGGTTGTCAAAGGTACACCTTATGCCTTCTTGTTTGAAGTGAACCAAGATACGGATCCTAACTTCCTCAAGAAAATTGTGACCGTTAAATGGAACGAAAAGGAAGGCAAATGGTCGTATGTTATTAACCAGGATTTCCTAAATTCTTTAGGTGTAAAAGGCACGTTCGATGCAGACTTCTATCTAGAAGTCGAACGCATCAAGGCTGGTAAGGTTGAAAATACCTTTATCAATACAGTCAATTTACAAGAGATGACGGCTAAAGTTACAACAACAACGCCGGAACCTCCAAAACCAGAGCCTAAAGAACCAGGCAAGCCACAACCTCAGCCGTCACTGCCAAACACTGGAACAGCAGCAAGCATGCTTCCAACTTGGGGAATGATTTTGGGATTGTTGAGTCTTGCAGGAGCTGGGCTTCGTAAGCATAAAAAATAGAACATCTAGAAATTCCCCCTCATCTATGGTATAATGAAGCCATAAAAAAGAGGGGGAAGAGAGATGAGAAAGGACACGAAAATGGATGCACATGTGACTAGAAGTGGATATAGATACTACACTCCAACTCAAAAAAAATCAGAAGTCACTAAGCCTGAAGAAGAGAAGAAGTGGAAAAAAGGCCTCCGTTGGCTAGGAAAAGCCATCTGGTCAGGAGTAAAGAACCTACCGAGTGTGATTGTGAGAGCTGCCGTTTTGATGGTTGCGACTCCACTCATGTTTCTCCTCTTTATCTTTAATCTGATTAAGAGCTTGATTGCGACAGCAATTGGTTGGGTGGTATTTAAGATTATAGTTGTCTTAGGCTATGCTGCTTTTTGGGAAATATATTTTTGGATAACAAAATCAGGTCCCTCTGCAGATGTAGAGAAGCAGTTAGATTGGCTTATGACTAACTTTTTCTTTCCTCAAAAGGTCCCCATCTACTATTGGTGGGAAACGACTATTATCGTTGTCTTAGCGGTGATTACAGCCCTCTCTCTAACCTTTCGTCCAACGGATGAAACATAGTATTGAATAAACAATGTAGGTGCTAAGGATTTTTTTAGCACCTTTTTATAAAAAGAAAGCGAGAAAAAAATAATGGATGCAGTTGTAGATTTTATTAACAAAATTGGGAATATCGGTGGGATTATCGGTATTGGTTGGGCCGCTTGGGGTGCCTGGGACTTAGCAGTAGGAATCAAACGTGAATTGGATGACAAGAAGGATAAAGGGATCCAAAGTTTGATTTTAGGCGCTCTTCTTGGCGCCGTCCTAAAAGCACTCTTTACAGCTTTAGCAACAGGTCTTCAATCTCTTGGTTAGGATGAAGAAGAAAGAGGAGGTGGTTTTATGGACCAATCCACACTTGATCAACTAACCATGGGTCTGAAAGACTATAATGCGACAGCCTATGAATTGATGGAAACTGTTTCAGGATCGATGGAGAAGGTGGCAATTTTGCTCCTTCTCCTTTTTATGGGGATCAACCTCATGAATTGGCACCAACAACTTAAAAGCAATGGTGGGGAGCTGTCTTTTCAGCTTTGGATTGAAGAAATCCTCAAGTATGCTATCGCACTCTTTTTTATCCTCTATGTGGATGCGATTTTTGATGCCTTGTCATGGTTGTTCAATGTTATCATTAAGTTAGTAGCCAAGAATGCTACAGATCCTTTCAGTTCTGAGCCACCAGATTTTAAAGGTTTGGGTATGATTGAGAAATCATTCTTTAAAATTGTTTATGCGGTTGTTGATTTTGTCGGTCAGATATCGACTAAGTTGTTGATCCTGTTACGCTCCTTTACGCTTTACACGTATAAGGGAATCGCTAAAATTATTGTCGCTTGTTACATGGTGGATAGCTTACGCCCGATCTGCCTCGGTTTCTTTAAGCTCTATGCTGCTGCTGTCCTTCAGGGATTGATTTTAGTGGTTGTGACCATGCTTTATCCAGCTATTGTCACGAATGATTTATTGACACTTAGCAATACTGGAGCTTTTATAACTGCACTCGTAGCCATTGCAAAAGGAATCATTTACATCATTATGCTATTTGGTAGCCAACGCATGGCTAAGAATATCATGCAGGTGAACTAGGAAGGAATTTGCTAAAAAGGTACTGAAGAAAGGAACAGAATGACACGTTTAGGCAGTGAATTTTTAAAGGCTTTAGATAGCTACGAAAGGCCAGTTATAGGGTATATGACACTGAGACAGTTAGTGCTACTATTTGGGATAGCATTGACAGTAGTTGTCACTACCATCCTCTATTGGCTGAAGGCACCTGATATAATCCTTTATGGCGTTGATATTTTATTATTAGCGCCTTTTGTTATTTTCGGGTGTTATATTGATGAAAAAATTAAAGATGAGGTTCGTTTCCTTTTGACTAAGCAGGAACGCTCTTATCAGACAGATTATGACAGAAAGGAATATACAAGAAATGAATTTATTCGGCCGAAAGAAAACCCTGAAACTCTCTAAGGAAGAACGGGAACGGGCCAAACGTCTAAGACGTACCATGACGGCCTCTACACAGAATAGTCTTAACTATCAATGGTTGATGCCTGATGGGCTCATGAAAATTACAAATGATCAATTCTCAAAGACCTATCGTCTAGGTGATACAAGCTATATTACTGCAACAGATGATGAGCGAATTGATATCATTGAAACAAATGCTGATATTTTTAATTCGCTGGACATTGATAATGATATGCAGCTATTGCTCCTGAATCGTAGGGTAGAAAGCAATAGCTTATCTTCTATCCGCTATGATTTAGTTGGAGATGGATATGACGATTATCGTAAAGAATACAATGCGATGATCAATGATCGTTTTTCTCAGGAACAAAATACTTTCAAGGTAGAAAAGTATCTGACGATTACAACCCAAACAGACCAGGATCATCAAGCTAGAAGAATCCTTGATGATACAGCCAGCGTTATTGAAAGTCAATACAGTGGCTTAGGAATCTCCTTTAAGGAATTAGAGGGATTAGATCGTCTTCTTATCTTCCGAAAACTCTTGAGGCGAGAAGGTTTTATTGATTTTAACTATGAAGACATCGCTATTTCTGGATTATCCACCAGGGACTTTGTAGCTCCAAACTATCTGAAGTTTGAAAAAGATCATATGAAAATTGATGATTGTTTCGCAAGGGTGATGTATGTTAGACAATATCCTACCTTCTTGAATGACAAACTGATTAAGAATATCCTGGATACAGGAATTGAACTGGCTATCAGTCTGCATGCGAAGCCCTATGATACTGCAGATGCCCTGAAGAAAATCAAGACAGTTAAGTCAAGTGTACGTAGGGAAATGATCAAAAGTCAGAAGGCTGCAGCAAAGGAAGGTTATGGAAGTGACCTGGCTGTTGGTGGGAAGGCCGTGGAGACATCTCGTGAAACAGAGAAATGGACTGAAGAACTTCAGGACAATGACCAAAAAATGTTTTCAGGTGTGATGACAGTTTTCTTCATGGCTGACACTCTGGAAGAGTTGAATATCTACACTGAGCAGGTTCAACGATCTGTCCGTAAGAATACGGTAGAACTGGATAAGTGTTACTTGTACCAGGAAGAATCCTTGAATACGATTCTACCGATTGGGATTCCATTTATCAACGTAAAACGCCGTTTTATGAGAGATATGACTACCAGTAACTTGGCCACACAAGTCCCATTTACCAACGTAGATCTTCGATCTAGCAGTCCACGTGCAATTTATTATGGCCAGAATCAGCTATCTAAGAACGCAATCACAGTTGACCGTAAGAAAGACTTGAATACAGGTTCAGGTTGTATTTTTGGGACTTCAGGATCAGGAAAGTCAGTTCTTGCTAAAGGAGGAGAGATTATTCCTACCAAACTACGTTACCCTGAAGATAATACCATTATCGTCGATCCTGAAGATGAATACAGTGATATTGGCCGAGAATTAGGTGCTGAAATCATCACAATCGCTCCTGGGTCACAACATCACTTCAACTTATTGGATCTACCTGATAAAGACAAACTGCAGGCAGAAGATAGTGATCCGATTGGCCAAAAATCAAACCTCTTATCAACCTTGTTTGAGAATATATTCTCTGAAGTATCAGACGATGAATTTGCGATGATTGACCGTGTAACGAGACAGACCTATGAGGAATTTGAAAAACCAACCTTTAAGGATTGGCAAGCCGTTTTGGAACGTCAACCTGAAGCAGTTGCTAAGGATCTGGCGCTGAAGGCAGAACCTTATACTATTGGATCAAATGATATCTTTGCACACCCTACAAACGTCAATATGAATAGTCGCTTTATTATCTTCAATCTCAAGCAGCTGAGTGGTAAATTGAAGCCATTTGCCCTCCTGGTGATTCAGGACTTTATCTGGAACCAGGTAGTCAATAACCAAGGTAAAACCATTACATGGTTGTACTTTGATGAGTTGCAGCTATACTTCAAGAATAAACTGCAAGCAACCTTCTTTACAGAGCTATACTCACGTATTCGTAAGTACGGGGCTATTCCAACAGGGATTACCCAGAACCCAGAGACTGTTTTATCTACAGAGGAAGGTAGAAAGCTAGTCGCAAACTGTGAGTTTCTAGCCCTCCTGAAGCTGAAGCGGACAGACCTAGAAGCCCTGGAGCAGGTAATTCCTCTTACACCTTCACTGGAGCGATTTGTTTTGCGACCAAAAGCAAAAGGTACTGGTTTGATCGTGGCTGGAGATACGATTGTTCCATTTGAAAATCCTATCCCTAAAGATACCAAACTGTATCAATTGGTTGCGACAGATAGTTAAAAAATAGAAAGAGAGGTAATTTCTTTTGTCTAAAAGTAATCGCAAACAATTAAAACAGGAACGCAAGCGGAGAATCAAAGAAGGAATAGCCCTCAATGCTGAAAAAAAACCTAAAGAAGCACGTTTAGACTCAAAAGTTGCATTTAAAGAAGCTAAGAAGAATTATCGCTTAGCGAACAAAGATTATAAACTACACAAAGGACCTCAAGCAACAGCTAGAGGTCTTTTCTTTAAGCAACAACGTGATCGAGCAAAGTTGGAAAAACAAATTGCAACAACGCTCTATAAACGAGCTAAAAAAGCTGATGACAGTTATATCCCTAACCGCCTGAAGAAACGTGCAAAACAAAGTTCTCGAATGAAAGTGAGACACGACGTTGAGAAGACAGTCAGAGATAATGAGATTCTTGGAGACTGGGTTCAGGCGAGGCAAAACATTCGTCAATTTAAGTACCAGGTAAACGCCTCTAAAAGAGCGTTAAATGCTGTAGGAAAATTATCCAAGTATTCAATCAAGCACAGCTATGGACAGCTTAATAGAAGCTATAATTTCATCAGAGGGCGAGGGTATACTCGAACACCAAAAGAGTTCTCCTGGGAAGGAAAACTCAGCAAAAAGATGAAACAGGCCAGAAAGCGACTTGCACGTTCAAAGTTTGGGAAGGTGTCAAGAGGGACAGGAAAGGTTTTGAAGGTTGCGACAAAGCCCCTGCGTTCCATCTTATCCAATCCTTTAGCTGTCAAGTCCTATTTCTTAATGTTCCTCATCTTTGCAGTATTTGGGGTATTTATGGCCATGTTTGGAGGAAGTGGTCCTGTCCAACAAAATGAATTTGACCTGAACAAGTCCTGGCTGCAAATTAGTAAACGAGATCGAGAGAAGTCAAATGATAAGGTAGACTATTGGACAAACATCGATGACATGATCTTTTTCATGAACTTTCGCTACGGTAGTGAGTGGAAACCAGAAAGTAACTGGAATGAGGGGACTGGTGGTGAATGGGCTGGGATATTAGGTTTCAATCACTATTCGGATGCCTTGAATGATCTTTGGAATCATTTGAATGATGACCCTCACAACTTGAAAAAGATGGCTGACTTATATGGCCCCTCGTCAGATCTCAAGTGGACTAAGTTGAGTGATAGCGAGTTAGAAGAGTATAAAGAGCTAGAGGATTTGACTAAAGAAGTTGGTCGATACCCCTCTTATCAAGAACTAGCTAATCCCTTTTACCAGGAAGACGACCCTTCTTATCAAGCTCCTTTAGTTATCCTGAAGCGGTTTGGTTATACCTCTAAGAGTGAAATCTATGAGAAAACACAACTAAAAGCTTCAACAGGACAAGCTCTAAGAGCTCCTATTGACGGTCAAGTCAGTGTGACAGATGATACTACTGTATCCATCAAAACAGATAAAGCCATCTTTACTTATGAAGAGGTAGGAAATATCCGTGTTTCTGACGGTGCTCAGGTCAAAGCTGGAGACGAGGTTGGGAAGGTAACGGCAAATGGTTACCAGGTCATTCAGTATCAAAAACTGGAGGAAAAAGAGACAAAGGATAAGAAAGAAAAGTGGACATCAGTCAATCCAGGCTTTTACTTTCAATCTGTCACGTACAATCAGACAACCTCAGTCATTACTACACTTGATGGTGATTTAGGACAAAAATCACGAGCGATAAAAGACTACTTGAAGCAAAAGGTACCAGGGCTGACAGATAATGGTTTGGCAGCCATGCTTGGAAATTTTGCAACAGAAAGTAATATCAATCCTAAACGTGCTGAAGGAGATTATCTTAGTCCGCCAGTAGGGGCTGATTCTTCTTCCTGGGATGATGAGTCCTGGTTAGCTATAGGAGGACCTGCTATCTATGATGGTGGGTATCCAAATATTCTTCATCGAGGTTTAGGATTAGGTCAGTGGACAGATACAGCAGATGGTTCTACTAGGCATACTCTATTATTGAATTATGCAAAATCAAAAGATAAAAAGTGGTACGATTTAGAACTGCAGTTAGATTTTATGTTGGAGGGGGATACTCCTTACTATATCACTGAATTGACATCGATTCTAACTAGCACAGAAGACGTGGAGACACTTACAGAGCGGTTCCTGGTTAACTGGGAAGGGAACTCTGGAGACAAGGTCCTAGAGCGCCAAAATAACGCTAAGCAGATCCACGCTTTTCTTACTCAACAAGTTCGAGGAGGTGGAGCGTTAGCGTCTTCCTGGAATTTCCCTGAAGAGTATAAGTCAAAAGTGGAACACCCTCCAACACAGGCTTCTATGACTACACAACAAGGAAGCGGTTATGAAGTGGGACAATGTACTTGGTATGCCTATAATCGTTTAGTTGAACTAGGAACGATTACAGACTTATCAGGAGCTTATGGTTACCTTGGTAATGGTCAGGATTGGGTGGCAAGCTAGTCGCAAAAGGATGGCGGTATAGTACAACTCCAACAAAAGGAGCTGTTGTATCAGTAGTAGGTGGATTTGGTGGGACACCAGATGTATACGGCCATGTTGCGATTGTGGAAGCTGTGAATCCAGACGGTTCATTCCTCGTTTCAGAATGTAATATCCAAGGAGTACAGGATAAGGTACATTTTTCTGTCCTATATCCAGCTTACTACTATTCGTTTGCAACACCGAATTAAAAAAGAAAGAAGGTAAATCATGAAAATGATAGATATGGAGAAATTGAAACTCCTGAAAATAGGAGGAATCCTTATAGGAGTTGTGCTAGTTCTAGGATTCGTATTCTGGATTGGAGCAGCAACCTCATCGCAAAAGAAAGCCAAACAGGAAGCTGAAACTACGCAACAAGAAACCAAAGCAGAGGGAAGCGAACTAACGCAAGAATATGTAAAGGAATTTTTGACGGCTTACTTCAATAAGCAGGATCTTGGAGAAAATAGAAATCGCTATTTGCCCTATATGACAGAAGCTGCTTACAATCAGGAAGTGAACTCTGAAGAAGAACCAACGGTACAAACCTATAAGGGCTATGTAGTGGATACACAGATGAAGTCTTCTACCATCTACATCGATCAAGAAAATAATGTTGTACTAGCTCAAGTGAGATACACTCAGACACAGTTACAGAAGAAGTATGATTATACTAACGCCCAAACAAACGTAGGATCTTCAAGAACCATACGGATTCGCTTCAGCAAGCAAGATGGGAAATACCTGGTAAATCATATTGATCCCATTTTGATTGTGGACAGCTTGAACGCCAGCGAAAAGGCGAGTATTCCATCGTTAAACAAACCAATCACTAACCAAACACAAAGTACAGAAGGGAAAAAGGAGCAATGACAAAATTAGAAACTTTGGAAAAACAAAAACAGAAAGCGGAAGACCGCTTAGCTGACTATATGACCAAGGCCAAGAAGGAAGAAGAGAGACTGCAGCAGCTAGAAACTCAAATCATTTTGGCCAAACATGAGGAACAGTCAAACTACTTGGCCGAACATAATTTAACCTGGGCTGATATTGAAACAGCTCTTGCTGAAGGAAAATTGAAAGGAGCTGAAAAACATGTACCGTTTAACCAATCTGACACAAAACACGACCACAACGTATAAAAATCGGGACCTTGTGTATCAAGCGCTGGAGCGAGAAAATGCTAAGGTTAAACACCAGGAGGCAGAGGCTGTTTTATTGGTAGAGGAACTGGATAAAAAGAATGTAGTCATCTACCAAGAAGATATCTATTTGCCGTTTGAGGGAATCGCAGATAGCCTCTTCCTGAAGCCTGGTACGTTGAATAAACAGGAGGCTGCACCAAAAGAAGCAAAAACCTCTTTCTTTAAGCGCCAGCCAAAAACAAAACATCAAGAGAAGACTCCTGAAGAAAAAGCTGAAGCCTCTTCCTTGAAACATGAAACTCCCAAACCTCGAACCTCTTCTAAACGCTCTTTTTGGGTGTATTTAGGAAGAGTTTTGGTGTTATTGAGTCTAGTAGGAAGTCTGACACTTGCTGGCTTATCACTTACGCTAGTTTACCATCAAGAAAAACAACTCTCGGCCGTATCCAAGGAACTTTCAAATCTAAAAACCATTCAGTCAAAAACAGGGGAACTAGATGCCTTTTCACGTTACTTTTTGCCAGCCCTTTACTCTGATAAAGGGAAAATGGCTGATTTCGTAGCTCCTCAATTAACGATAGATAGACAAGCAGGTCAACTGCAGTCTGTGATTTTGGAATCTAGCTTGATTGTTGATGAAGCAACTTATCAGCTAACCTATGTAGTAGCCGTGAAAGACGGTGAGAATAGAAGTCAGAAACGCTTGGTAGTTACTGTGAAGGAAGAACCTTCAGCACCTTACGGATTCCAGGTTATTGCTAATCCAGAACTGTCCAATTATCCAAAATAAAGGAGGTCTTACATGGATCAAGAAAAAGTCAGTCATTCTCTGGCGTTAAAAGGAAAAGTTACTCTGGAGATGACGATACAAGCTCTGTATGCCCTCGCAAAGCCCACTATGACAAGAAACAACATAAGGCAGCAAATCGAACTTTTGAAGGGGAGACACGTTTTAATGACTTTATGGCCACAAAATCAAAAAAAAATGTTGAGAAGTTATTAAATAGTGAAGTTCACTTGGCTAAGTTGAAGCATTACCTGGAGGAGTATAAGGTAGGTTTTACTTATCATCAAAAAGATGATACAACCTATCTCTTCTTTGAAACAAAAAATCGTCCCCTGGTAGAAAAGGCTCTCAAAGATATGTTGGCAGACATCACGAAAAGCCCAGAAAAATTGGAAGAGTTTGCGAAAAAGGTGCTGAAGAAACCACATGAAATGACTCCTGAAGATAAAATCAATTACTATAAGACAAATAAGGTCTATAAAGGAATGATGCCAGTAGTTACGAAGGAGATTGGGAAGGAGAAGACACGATGATTAGAAAACCTATATGGCCCTACCTGGTGGTGGGGCTATTTTCATTTGTTATTTTCCAGTCCTTTTACCATTACTACCAACTTTCGACTGCAGCAGTACCTTTCATGGGAATGTTGCGGCTTCGTTGGTTGCTAGAACACTGGGAACGCTTCTCTTTTGGTGTTTTCTTTGATTCAGGAGCCTTATATGCTGGGTTGATCGGATTCGGTCTCCCAATGCTTGTCTATGCTTCTATGGATAAGAATTTATATCGCCAAGGAGAAGAACAAGGTAGTGCTCGTTTTGCGACTTTGAAGGAAATGAGACGGTTTGAAGACGTTGATTTTGAGAAGAATATGATTTTTTCAAAACAGGTCAAAATGGGCCTATTTAATTTTCGCTTAGCCTACAATGTCCAGCTCAATAAAAATGTTATTGTCATTGGTCTTCCTGGAGACGGTAAAACCTTTACTTTTGTATTGCCAAATTTAATGCAGATGAACTCAAACTTTGTTGTGACAGACCCCAAAGGAAACCTGGTACACGAAGTTGGGAAGATGCTTGAGAAAGCTGGCTATGCTGTTAAAATCTTTGATTTGATTCGGCTCAAGAATTCAGATCGGTTTAATCCTTTTCATTACATGAAGTCTGAGCTAGATATTGATCGTATCTCTGAAGCAATTACTGAGGGAACAAAGAAGAGTGAGCATACTGGAGAAGACTTCTGGGTTCAAGCAGAGTTGATGCTGCAACGTGCATTGATTGGTTATCTCTATTTGACTCGAAGGATCCTGAAACTGGAGTCCAGTTATACATGCCAAACTTGGGTCACGTTGCGGATCTATTAAGAAATATGTATCGAGAGGACCCAGATGTACCAAGTCCTGTCGAGCAGATGTTTGAAGAACTGAACGAACATCAACCTAACAACTATGCTTATAAACAGTGGAAATTATTCCAAAACTTCAGAGGTGAGACAAGAAACAGTGTGGTAGCGATTTTGTCTTCTCGTTATTCTATCTTCGACCACGAAGATGTCCGAAACTTGATTAGTGAGGATACCATGGAAATGGATACCTGGAATACGAAAAAGACAGCCGTTTTTATTGCTATTCCTGAAACCAATAACGCCTTTAATTTTCTTTCCTCAATCTTGTTTGCGATTGGTTTTGAGGTTCTTACACATAAGGCTGATGATATCTTGCAAGGGAAAGTACCTGGCTACACTAGAAAAAATCTTCGCCACATTCAGTTTATCTTCGATGAGTTTGCACAAATTGGCCGTATTCCAAACTTCGCCCAGGTCCTCTCTTCTATTCGTAGTCGTGAGATGTCTATTAAGATTATCATCCAAGCTGTCAATCAGCTAGAATCACTTTATAAAAGTGATTGGAAGACCATCTTTAATAACTGTGCTACTCACCTATTTTTAGGGACAAATGACAAGGATACGATGGAATACTATTCTACAAGGTCAGGTAAGCAGACTATACGTACTAGATCCACCTCAAAATCGCATAGTTATCGTAATGGATCATCAAGTGAAAATAAACAAATTCAAGGCCGTCCCCTTCTAACTCCAGATGAAGTCGCAAGAATTGGGGTAGAAGAAGGATTGGTCTTTATTTCTAAACAAAATGTCTTCAGAGATAAAAAAGCAAGTGTCTATGATCATCCTAGAAAAGATGAGATTGCAAGTTCTCCTGAAGACAAAGAAAACTGGTACGAATACACTCGAAAAGGAACAGACATCGACGGCTTGCTTTTATATGCCAACGATTTGACTCCGCAGCTAAAAGAGTTATTCGTGGCCTAACATACAGAAAGGATAGTAGGATGGAAACACCTAAAACACAATTAGGATACCTGGAGAGTATCTCGCAGGTTCTAGCATTAAAGCTAGAAAATTTAGCCACAGAACGTTATGCTATTTGGCAGCTATTCAAACAGGCAGATGAGGAGACTTTCTATCAATTAGCTCCTCATCTTTTTGTGACAACGAGTCAGGAAGATCCAATAGTTGTTAGCGAACTAGATGCAACTCCTGAAGGATATCTTTTATTTAAGGAATTAGTAGAGGAGGAAAGAGTATGCCTTTAACAAAAGCACAAGCAAAATCGCTGGATATTTTAGAAGTAGCTCGTAGCCTCGGAATGGAAATGAAGAGGAAATCACATCGGGAGTATTATTGGGCCGAGCATGACTCATTTAAGATTGATACTGTGAAGAATACCTGGCAGTGGTATTCTCAAAACCTCTTTGGTGATACCATCCAACTCGTGCAACAAATGAAAAATGTCAGATATAAAGATGCTATGGTATTCTTGGAGACAGGATCCTTTCCTGAAGCAAAACCAGTAGAGGAAGAACGTAAGCCTTTCAACTATACACTAGCGCCTTACGAACAACCATTTGTGGAGGCGAGGTCCTATCTCAAGGAGATTAGAGGCCTTTCTGATGATACAATCGACTTCTTCATGGAGAAGGGAGTATTAGCCCAAGCTAAACGTAAGGATAAAGATGGTGTTATAGAAGATGTCTTAGTTTTTAAATACTTGGACAGAAATCAGCAACTGGTAGGTGCAAGTCTTCAGGGGCTTGTTCCTGATCAAGAACGCCATCCAGGGAAGGGGTACTTGAAGCAAACCATGTATCAATCAGAGGGTATCAGTGGTTTAAACGTTTCTATAGGCTCTCCTAAGCGTTTAATTGTGGCAGAGGCACCCATTGACCTTATGAGCTATTATGAGCTTCATAAGGACGAATTAAACGATGTTCGACTGGTTGCGATGGAAGGATTGAAAGAGGGAGTTTTGTCTCACTATGTTCTTGAAATGTTACAGGAGCGAGGGGATATTCCTATGGATGAGAGGGATTATACCAAGTCTAGTGAGCTAGCACGTACCTCTAAATTTTTATCTGTTGCAGCTGAAACTTCTACACTTTTCCAAGATCACAAATACGATGATCTCATCACGCTGGCAGTTGATCGTGATAAAGCAGGTACAGACTTTATTACCAAACTACGGGAGAAAAAAATTCCAGTTGTCGATGCAAGACCACCAAAACGTGAAGGTCAGGAGAAGACAGACTGGAATGAGATTCTGAAGCAGGAAAAACAACTGGAGAAGACGGAGGAAATTCAAGCATCAAGCCACTTTCCTGATACCAGCCATCTTTCTCCTGAAGATGCAACGTGGTTGAAGGAAAACTGGAATAATATAGGTTTTTCAGTAGAGCCTAGAAAACAAATGGTTATTGATTCGGACAAAACAGTGACCTATGAAAAACCTTCCAATCCTCTTGGGGATGGTAGGGAGCCAAAAAAACACATTCAGAGCACAGAAAAAGCTCCTGAGAGTTCTCAGGAGCAAATGAATGATAGGACCAGTGGTGGCACGGGTTCTTTACAGCCTAAAGCTGAAGGCAGTACCTCACCTGTACTTGAAACAAGTACCTTTGAGCAAACTGTTACCAGTCACCCGACATCATCCTATCCTTACTTACAGTTTAGCACAAATTATGATAAAGTGCAACGGAGAATAGCGAATTATCATCCGATTACACCAGCAGATTTAAGACGATTAAATCAATATGCGCCGTCTATCCAAAGTACAGCGTTCTGGTATTTGAATGAACTGGCTGACAGTAAGATCAGCTTTGTTTATGCAGATCATGGAGAGGAGAATGTGCTTCAGGTAACTTTTCAAAAGGATAACTTTATCCATCTCTCAGGGATCAGACCTTTTGAAGAGGAAAAGGGAGCAGCAAATTTCCTAGATGATATTGCCAATGGTCAGGGGCATTATGACGGTATGTTGATTAGTAATGCAATTAAGGATAAATTGCAGGTTCTTCCTATGTTGCGTGATATTTTAGATCCACATTCTTTTGTTTTAGATGATTTGAGCAGTGTTGAAAAACTTCACAATCTCAATATGAGTGAAGCTATTAAAGCAAAAGATGAAGATTTCTTACTACTTTTTAAAGATATCGGAGATGAAAAAATTCCAGCCTCTCTTATGAAACTCAAGGGAGAGCTTGCAACTAATATTAAATCGTTGGATGAAAAGATCATTCTTGGTGTTTATAGAGAAAGAGATGGTCACATCGAGCAGCTTTCAATCAATGAAGAATATGTTAAAGACAAAGGTGCAGAAATGCTATCAGTTTTGAAGAATAAGCAGTATGAAGAAGTTTCTAAAGAAATTGAACAATCTACTCCTGAGAACACACTGAATAAACCCCTACTTGATTCGGCTACGTTTACTCAAGTCCTAGATACTGTCTATAATTTAGGTGTGCCAAGTGATATCTCAAAAACTCCAGAAGAATTTCATCAAGCCTGGAATCAGTATCTTGACTATGCAAAACAGCACAATGATAATTTTGATCAGATTGTTGCTGCAGCTGGAGAAGATCATCTCCTAGATACAAATTCAGATTTTTATAAAGAGTGGAAACAAGATCATATCTATAAGGAGAACTACCATGTACGCCTTCAATGGTCTGAGGAGCGCCCAGATGGGCCTAGATTGCCCTTTAAAGAAACAGAGCTGATATCTTATCAAGATTTTGCTAGAGAGCTTTACAAAGCCAATCAGGACTTCTATCAGCTACATCGGGAAGGGCTAGAACAAGTGACTGGTGTTTATCCAGAAGGCTACATCTCTCCAACTAAGATCCAGTTTAGTATCTACGCTCCTGATGGTGAACTGATCCAGGATAGCATCCGTTACAATATCGGTGAGGAGATTAACCCCGTCGCTCACAAAGAAAGACTTGGAACACGAGAAATGAGAGAGTACCCAGAATTGATGAAGATAGATGGGGCCATATTCACTCCGTATCATCTGGAGAGATTGGCGAGTGAGTTAGATATTTCTCAGTTCAGTTACGCTTTAGAAGATACTCTTTACGCAGATCAACTTCTATCCCAACTCCCATTTGGAGATTTGGAAAATAGTCCAATTGGATTTACAGATAGTAGTCATGATGGTCGCCTTGGATTTATCTCTTTTGATGGAATGGATAGTGTTGAGGTCGAAAATCTATCTGCTTGGTTTGAGAAGTTGGGAGTCAAAGACTCACCTATGGAACAATTGGCCCTTATTGAAAAATGGCAAAAAGAAATCAAAGGTTTATCAGAAAAAGTTGAACAAACGATCTCCACAGTCCGAGAAGAATTTGAGAAATCACAAGAGGAAGAAATCAAACTAGAAGAACAAAACTACAACAAGCAGGAGTTGGAACATGATGCGGATGCTGACGGTGTTTCTGATGAGGAGGAGTTGCTTCAGGGAACGAATCCGTATGATTTTAGATCGAAACCAGGTTCTAACCAGAGGGCGAGGAGAGTCTACAAGCGGATGAAATTGTCTTAGCAGCTGGCAGTCTTGCAGTCGCAAATTTTATTCAAAATAAAGATATGGCAGGATTAAGTCGTCATCTTAAAGAAGGGATTAAGGAGTTTCTGGATTCAGATAAGTACAAAGACTATCTAACGAAAATGAGCCAACTAAATAATTATTCTAATCGCAACTTACGCTTAATTCTTGCACAAAATCCTGAAGCAAGGCAAGTAGCTTCTTTCAAGCAGTGGAAAGAAAACTTTGGTCGCTATGTGAAAAAAGGTGAGAAGGCTTTACGTATTTTTAAACCTATGACGAAGATCAAAAAGGATGAGAATAACCAACCAATATTGGATAAAAATGGGAAACCAGAAACAGTTACATTCTTTGGTTTGGTACCAGTTTTTGATGTTAGTCAGACAGAAGGAAAGGAGATGCCAAAAGCTGCAGAAGTGAAAGAACAGCTGACTGATTTGGACTATGCAAATCTTTACCGTGCCCTAATGGCTATTGCAAAAGAAAATGATGTATCGGTTCGATTTGAAGAGATGGAAAATAATAAACATGGATATTATTCTGTCCCAGAAAATCAAATTGTTTTACGTAGTAATGAGATGAACAAGGCTCAAATTATTAAAACTTTCTTACATGAAATGGCTCATGCAGAGTTGCATCATGCAGATAATCCACAAAAGGAAAATCTAACTAGAAGCACCGCTGAACTCCAGGCTGAAAGTGTCGCTTATGTCGTTTCTTCATACTATGGTATTGATACGTCAGAGTATTCCTTTAACTATCTATCTGGGTGGTCTGCTGATAAGGAGACACTTGCTGATTTAGAAGCACAGTTGGATATTGTCCAACAAGAAGCTAAAAGTTTAATGGTTCGGATGGATCAAGCATTGGAACAATTAAGATTGAGCCAAGAGAAACAAACGAAGCGCAGTTTGAACAAAAACTGGAGAAGTTTAAAGATCAGAGCAAGCAAGCTGTTGAAGAACACAAGCAGGAGTTGAAAGCAGATGCACAATCAAAAAAAGAGAAGGGTTTCTCGAAATGACCGAACGGGACACCCCAAATAAACCCAAGGTCAAATTAAAAACAAATCATCATCAAGGAGGACAACACTCATGACTAATGAACAAGAAGAACAACTGATCATCATCCTTTCAGACTTTATTCCAATCATGGATGGAGACAGAGTTCAAGGAGTATCGCCAAACGCTAAAGACTTGACTCGCCAAAAAGTTCTGGAGCAACTAGAGGAAGAACAGTCTCAACTACCTGAAGGAGATCCTGCTCTTTTGGAGTGGGAAGAAGAAAATATTGAGCTACTCAAGATGATTACAGATGAAGAATTTCAAGCTGTACTCACAGAAAAAATCTTACTGACAGAAATACAAATTGGGCAGTCGATTTTCCAGCCTCTAACTGCTCAACAACTTTCTGTCCTAGCTGAAAAGTTACAAGGTCAGAAAGAAAAAAGTGTAGAAAATAGTGATAAGCAATCATCTATTTTCAAAAACATCTTCAGTTGGTTGCGATAAATTGTTAGAGGTTGTACTCCAAAAGATATAGGAAAGGGGCTTGGGGATTTCCCCAAAACTGAGAAAATCAAGAAGGAAAACTACAAGGTTCTCCTTCTCTGATTTTTTTAAATTTCGCAAATGGATATCCATTTGCTACGCTTGCCACAAGGAAGTCAGGGGCTGATGCCTGGTCAGAATATGCTAGAGACTTTGAGAGAAAGAGGATAAAAAAATAATGCAGAAACGAGAAAATAGAAAACGCTATATACAAAAATTGATACGACTAACACCAGAGGAAGATCGTCAAATTAAAACGGCGATGGCCCAAATGGGAGTTCCATCTTTTCAATACTATGCGAAGAATCAACTGGTACAAGGGAAGGTGGTTCAAATTGATTTTTCTGAATTGAAAGACCTTCGAGTTGCTATCAATCGAGTGGGTACGAACATCAACCAAATTGCTAAACATGCCAATGAAAATCAAGGGGTTACGCCAGAGGAAGTGGCACAAGTCATTGACTATCTATCTGAGTTGAAAGAGATGGTGGCTGTCAAACTTTCTAGTGCGGAGAAGAAAAGTTTACAGGAACGAAAAGTGAAAACAATAAGGACGTATGACGAATGGTAGTAATCAAAACACCCAAACAAATTAAAACTCCTTCCAATTTAAAAATAGCTGTACGCTATATTCTGAATGAAGCGAAAACTCTTGTATCAGGAACTGCAGAAAGTGATCTTGATTTTCCTCTTGTCTATCATGATGGTGAACTTCAAATGAAGCTAGTATCTGGCAATGGGATCTCTGATTTTAGCGTAGCAGATGAGGAAATGGTCATGACAAAATTGGCTGCAGCCTTTAAAAAAGGAGATGACGACTTGAAAGAATTATCTTCAGGAAAACAAGTATTGGCTCATCACATTATCCAGTCTTTTTCTCCAGATGATAACTTGACCCCTGAGCAAGTTCATGAAATTGGCCGTCAGACAATGTTGGAATTGACAGGTGGGAATTATGAGTTTGTGATTGCGACACACACGGATAAAGATCATCTTCATAATCACATCATACTCAATACCACCAATACCTCAACGCTCAAGAAATTTCGTTGGGAAAAGAAAACATTGAAAAATCTGAGAGCCATTTCGGACAAACATGCGGCACGATATGGCGCTAAAATTATTGAGCCTACTATGAAAAATTCTTATACAAAGTATTCTGCTTGGCGGCGACAAAATAATTATCGGTTTGAAATTAAGGAACGTCTTGATTTTCTTCTGAAGCACTCTCTTTCGTTAGAAGATTTTAAACATAAAGCAGCTGCGCTTGATCTTCAGATTGATTTCTCTGGTAAATTTGTGAAGTATAAATTACTTGATCAGCCTCAACAAAGAAATGTCCGAGATGATACATTATCGAAGAAAGGACTCTATTCTCTTGAAAAAATAAAAGAGAGAATTTCTAAGAATCAGTTGGTTTTTGATGTGGAGGAATTGAAAGAACAATATCAAGAATCAAAAGAAAAAACAGCCAATGATTTTGAATTGAAATTGGAAGTGGAATCCTGGCAGGTTGAGCAAGAAAGCAAGCAAGGCATTTACGTGCAGATGGATATGGGAGCTTTAAATAGTGGTACCATTTTAATACCTTCTCATAAAGTTGATAAAAATGATGATGGAAATTATACGATCTATATCAAAGAGAAAGACTATTTTTATTTTCTCAATCCAGATCAATCACAAAAAAATCGGTACATGATGGGTTTGACTGTCGCAAGACAATTGGCCAAACAAAATGGCGAGACACTCGTAACTAAAAATGCTCAAATTTCCTCTATGCGTGAGCTGATTAAGGAATATAATTTCTTAGTCGAGCACGGCGTGACAGATGGAGCACAATTTCAACATTTGGAGGATCGTTTTAATGAAAAGATAGAGGCTACTCAGGAGGAATTAAGACAGCTAGATGAGCGACTTGGACGTTATCATAAAATTGAAGGAGCACTTTTAGCCATACAGCAATCTCCAGAAAATAGTCTTGCAGCGGTACAAGTATTGGATGATTTAGGAGTTCCAAAAGATATGGGACTGGAAGATGTCAGTCAACTGATCAAACAATTCCAAATTGAAAAAGGAGCCTTACAAGAGTTCTTTGACGATACTCTAAAACATTACACAGATTATAGAGATATTAAGGAGCACGTGCGTAGTCGTGAAGAGAAAGTTGACCGACGATTTGAGGATGAAAAAGTCTTGTAGAAGTTTCTGATGTTTTCAATATAGTCTTGATTTCAGTACAGAGAGGACAGTCCTCTTTACGTTTGGAGAGATAACCTTTTCTAGGAATTGCTGGCGAAAGGGAAGGAGAAACTTCATTGCGAAAAATAATTATAAATATAATTATAAACATATTGACAAATATAATTATAATGGTATAATAGAAGTATAGAAAAGGGGGGTAAATGAAGTTTAATATGGATGAAGAAGATATTAAATTATTTAATGCTGCTTTTTTGGGTCTGGAGATAGTAGGGGTGATAGTTATCGCTTTGATAGCTTTCCAACCTGATGGTTATCAAAGATTCTTAAAGTTTATAGAAATAACTTCAGAGAGCTTTGAAAAATTTTCTAATATCATGAACGAATTACTTTCGTTCTGGAATTGATTTATCGATTTGGCTTAAGAGAGATTGGGAATTGGCAGGTGCTGAGACTGGATTATCTCATGGAAAAAAGAGGAAGCCTAGAAATAGGTAGGAGGAAGTTATATGATTTTGTTATACATTGTATTGTTTGTTATTGGAGTGTGCATTTCGTTCAGTGGAGTATTTATTATAGCTAAAAATACAGATATCGGACTTGATTTGTTTGGCAAGAAAGACTACTATGTAGAACTAACTGATTTTGGATGGATGGTGAGTATCCTTTTAATTATTGTAGGAGGGGGAATGATATACTTCTCATATAATGAGTTGGCGCCATATATTATAAGTACATTTGAGTTAAAATAGGGGGGTATAGTATGACAGTATTAAAATTAAATCAAAGTAAGTGTTTTGAAATTGCTAAAATTTTAGGAGGGCAATAAATGAAAATTATTACATTTGCCGCTATTAAGGGCGGTGTTGGGAAAACAACTTTAACATTTAATTATGGGGAATGGCTGGCTAAAAAAGGGCATAAGGTTCTTTTGATTGATCTTGACCATCAGTGCAATTTAACCCAGTGCTATAATATTTACGAGAGCAAGAATACGATTGCTAATGCTTTTAAAGGTGGCGATGTGGATATTAAGCAAGTCAAGAAAAATATCAGTCTAATTCCAGGTTCAGTTCAGCTTGATACAGTGGAACGAGATCTGGAGAACAGCGATAAGAAAAATATGCTACTTTATCTTTGGCTAGAGGATAACTACGAAAAGAAGAAGTTGGATCAGTTTGACTATATATTGATTGATTGTAGACCAGACTTTGCGACAGCTACTAAAAATGCTGTTGCGGTCAGTCACGCTATTATTAGTCCCTTGACTCCTTCAGAGTTTGGTTATAATGCCAAATTCAATCTATCAACTCGGTTAGAAGCATTCAGAAAGGATGTAATTGACTATCGTACAAGGGAATCATACATTACTGCTGAGCTATATTTCTTAGCAAATATGATCCGACCGAACTATGGATCATCAAGAGAGTTACTGGAAGCTCTGGGACTTGAAGCTAAAGAGAAGGGAACAGACAACCTTCTAGGCATCGTACCAGCAAAAGAGTTATTCAATCATTCCACGATTGATAAGATCTCTATTGCAGATATGAAGGAGAATCCTGAGCTTTATAAAAAACACAAAAAGTTTTTCGCTGAGCTGGAGCAGACTTTTTCAAAAATTTATGATACAATATAATTATATTTATAAACACAAATACAATTATAAATATAATTAGAAGGAGATTATCATGGCATTTACCCCTAAGGAAAAAGAAATATCACAGATCATTGAAGCGAGCAGCCAACCTGATCGGACTCCAAATGAAGTCGCAGTTGAGTTTGAAAGCTTTGAACGTAAGAAACAATTTCAGTTTACTTTGAAACCAAGCAATCGGAAAAATTGGATGAAATTGCTAAAGCAGCTGGTGCAAAGTCTGCATCAGATTACCTTGATAAACTAATCGAAAGTTTATCGTTATAAATATAATTATATTTATAATTAAACAACCTTCCCAATAAGGGAAGGCTTTTATTTTTGAAAGAGTCTTGCAGAAAGTTTGTGATGTTTTCAATCTAGTCATGATTTCAGTACAATAGAGAGTATGTTTAGATTTGATGAAAAAGAATTTATCGCAGAACTAGATCGCAAACGTGAGCAGCAATTCCTGAAGCGAGTAAGAGATTATGACGAGCAGATTGCTCCCTCCATGAGACTGAGGGGGTATAAGCGGATAGATAGTACAGAGAGGACAGTTGTTTTTACATTTGGAGAGGTGACCTTTTCTAGGAATCGCTGGCGAAAGGGAAAGAAAAGTTGTTATCCCGTAGATGAGTGGCTAGGTCTAGAAAAGTATATGCGTTATTCTCCTGAGTTGATTTTTCACATGGCAAAACACGCTTCTGTTTTATCCTACCGTGAAGTTTGTCGAACAGTTAAGATGGCTTATCGCCTGGAGATAACAAAGGACGCTGTTTTGAAGTCTGTAAAAATGGCAGGCAGACTCTTTTCAGATAGGGAACGCTATCGGCTTTTTAGAGGTGATGAGCAACCGAAAAAAATCCAGGCAGATAAAATCTACCTGGAGGGAGATGGTGTGCTCGTCAAGACAACATCAAGTAATGATGAACGACACAATACAGACTTAGCCCATTTCCTGATTCATACTGGAGCGAAGAAGGTTGGCAATAATCGGTATGTACTAGAGAATAAGCATGAGATTATCCATACAAGCCATGAACAAGCAAAGGAAGAATTGATAGACTATCTCTATAATCATTTTGAAATCACTGATCGAACTCTTCTTATCACTAACTCGGACAATGGTAAAGGATATTCTCGCAGAATATTTCAAGAAATTAAGAAGGTCCTACGGATTAAACGTCATGAGCATTTCTGGGATGCCTATCATGTCAATGAAGAACTTAAACGATTCCTGAAGCCGTACCCGTCTACACTACTTGATCTTGCTTTTAAGGCTATCAAAAATCATCAGAAGAGCCTGCTTCAGACCGTACTAGATACAGTTGAATCTCTCATAGAAAGCCAGGAAGCTCTTGATAATTTTTACAATTTTCGTAAGAAATTATTAAGAAATTTCTGTGACACTAGGCCACCTAAACTTAGAGGATTGTCCTCACGTGGTATCGGGGTAATGGAGAGTCAGCACCGAAAGGTCACTTACCGCATGAAACATCGAGGGATGTATTGGTCCATCGAAGGGGCTTGTACCATGGCCAAGATGATTCTTATTGAGCGAATTGATCAGCTACACGAGCTGTTTTTTGGAGCTTGGAGACAAGAGTATGAGGAATTTAGGGATTCGGGATTAGGCGCAGGGTTTCGTATTAACCATAGGCCACACAAAGCTGTTATCAGAAAAAGAGGGCATAAATAATACAAAAAGGCAGACAAAAGCCTCTAAAAAAAGAATTTTTAGAGGTCTTTTTATCATGTTTTTATACAAAACAGTTGCTTTTTTGCCTAATGTGTGTTACAATAATAGAGTAAATATAAAAAAGAAAAAGGTGTAGAAGCAGCAACTTCTACACCACCGATTAAGACAAACCAACACTTTGCTTAATCAGTCAAACAATATTGTAGCATAAATAGTGCAATATAGTCAAGGGCTGGAGTAAAGTAAGGAACTTTTTCCAGTTTTTTTGTCTGAAAAATCTCGCTTTCTTATTGAGTTATAAGGATATTTGATTATTCCCAAAAATTTAGACACAAACAAATCTTCCAATCCCCTTGCCAAAAAAGAGAAAGTGTGATAACATAGTACAGTATGTGGTGCTAGCACATCCGCTATATTAGATCTAATAGGAGGAAAACACAATGGCTAAAGTATGTTACTTTACAGGTCGTAAGACTGTATCAGGAAACAACCGTTCACACGCGATGAACCAAACAAAACGTGCCGTAAAACCAAACCTTCAAAAAGTTACTGTACTTATCGATGGTAAACCTAAAAAAGTTTGGGCTTCAGCTCGTGCTTTGAAATCAGGTAAAGTAGAACGCGTTTAATAAAGAGTAAAAGGCCATCAGGTCTTTTTCTTTTGCTCTGAGTTCAAAAAGCCTCGTCAAAGGAGCAAATATCCGCCGATACAGTATTCTGCTTTTACACTTGGCTTGAAATATGATAAAATAGAGTATCAACTAGTTGAGGTAGAAAAAATGACTGTAAAAATTAATACAAAAGATGGTCAAATCGAACTAACAGATGAAGTGATTGCTACCGTTGTAGGCGGTGCAGCAACTGAGATTTTTGGTGTGGTCGGTATGGCAAGTAAGAAAGCCCTCAAAGATAATTTCCAAGCCCTTCTTGGGAAGGAAAATTATTCTAAAGGTGTCGTTGTAAAAGCGGCCGAAGATGGTAGCATTGCAGTTGATGTATATACCGTGTTGAGCTACGGAACTAAGATTAGTGAAGTCTCAAAAAAACATCCAAGAGCGTGTACGCTTTAGTTTGGAGAACCAACTTGGCATCACTGCTCAAACTGTGAATGTCTACATTCAAAATATCAAAGTTGTAGGAGAATAATCGTGTCAAATATTACTACAAGCTTATTTCAAGAAATGGTACAGGCTGCATCTACTCGTTTGAACAAGCAAGCCGAATATGTCAACTCATTGAACGTCTTCCCAGTTCCAGATGGAGATACAGGAACAAACATGGGAATGACTATCGAAAATGGTGCTAAAGAAGTAGCAGACAAACCAGCTTCAACAGTTGGTGAGGCTGCAAGTATCTTGGCTAAAGGTCTGTTGATGGGTGCGCGTGGGAACTCTGGAGTTATCACTTCTCAGCTTTTCCGCGGATTTTCGCAAGCCATCAAGACAAAAGAAGAGTTAACAGGGAAAGACCTAGCTCTTGCCTTCCAATCTGGTGTTGAAGTAGCCTACAAGGCTGTTATGAAGCCAGTTGAAGGAACAATCTTGACTGTATCACGTGGTGCTGCCATCGGTGCTAAGAAAAAAGCCGAGCAGACAGACGATGCTATTGAGGTTATGCGTGCAGCCTTGGAAGGAGCTAAAACAGCCCTTGCTAAGACTCCAGACATGCTTCCAGTCTTGAAGGAAGTTGGTGTTGTGGACTCAGGTGGTCAAGGTTTGGTCTTCATCTATGAAGGATTCCTTTCAGCTCTTACTGGTGAATATAGTGCGTCTGAAGACTTTGTAGCGACTCCAGCGAATATGAGTGAAATGATCAATGCTGAACACCACAAGTCTGTAGCTGGACATGTGGCAACAGAAGACATCACCTTTGGTTACTGTACGGAGATCATGGTTGCCCTTAAGCAAGGTCCAACTTATGCTAAAGAGTTTGACTACGAAGAATTCCGTAACTACTTGAACGAACTTGGGGATTCATTACTCGTTGTTAACGACGATGAAATCGTTAAAGTTCACGTCCATACAGAAGATCCAGGTCTTGTCATGCAAGAAGGACTCAAGTATGGTAGCTTGGTCAAGGTTAAAGTCGATAACATGCGTAACCAACACGAAGCACAAGTGGAAAAAGAAGCAGCTCAAGTCAGCAAACCAGCTGAAGAAAAAGAATACGCCCTTATCGCAGTAGTAGCTGGACAAGGCTTGGCAGACATCTTCCGTGCTCAAGGTGTGGACTATGTTATCGAAGGTGGACAAACCATGAACCCTTCGACAGAAGACTTTATCAAGGCTGTAGAGCAAGTGAATGCTCGCAACATCATCTTCTTGCCAAACAACAAAAATATCTTTATGGCCGCTCAATCTGCAGCAGAAGTATTGGAACAACCAGCAGTAGTGGTAGAAGCTCGTACCCTTCCTCAAGGATTGACTAGTCTTCTTGCCTTCGATCCAAGCAAGTCTATCGAAGAAAATAAAGAACGCATGACTGCAGCCCTTGGCGATGTCGTTAGTGGTAGTGTAACAACAGCCGTTCGTGACACGACTATCGATGGTCTAGAAATTCACGAAAATGACAATCTGGGTATGGTAGACGGTAAGATCCTCGTATCAAACCCTGATATGCACCAAACCTTGACTGAAACCTTGAAACACATGTTGGATGAAGACAGTGAAATCGTAACCTTCTATGTCGGAGAAGATGGAAGCGAAGAATTGGCTAACCAAATCGCCCAAGAAATCGCAGAAGAATTCGAAGATGTTGAAGTAGAAATCCACCAAGGTCAACAACCAGTGTATCCATATCTTTTCAGTGTGGAATAAGAATGAAATAGAAAACGAAAGAGGTCGGGAAAAGATTCCCGATCTTTTTGGTTTGCAATGAGTTTTGGACCCAGTAGCTGACTGGGGCTAGAAAATCAATCCAATCTAGTAATTTCTGTTCCATCATTATTAATGACATTTGTCATATCTCCTTATGACAGAAGCTTCTAGTGGCAATAGCCTCAATGAGATATACTAGATGTATCAAATGGAGGAAGAAAAAATGAAACATAAAGTAATTGTCGCAATGAGTTTAGTAGCAGCAGGAGTCATGACTTATCTCATGTTCTCAGGATTGGATGAAGGCTTCTATCATTTTCCTTGGGAGCTATTTGCAGGTTTTGGAATCATGTCTTGGTTGATCCGAGAAGGTTTGAAATTGGTCTCAGATGTGAAAAAGGAGTTTGAAAAATGAAAAAAGCGATTCTCTATCTTTTTATTGGACTATCACTAGTGGTATGGTTGGTAGAAATGTTTACAGGTTGGTTTGATCAAGACTTCCTTCACCAAGCCATTCGCGGTGCCTGGGGATTAGGATTTATGATTTTTATCGCCTTTCCGATGGGAAAGGAGTGGTTGAAAGGAGAGTATCATGAACATGATTAAGGTAGAAAGCCTAAATAAAAACATCAAGGGCAAGGCTATTTTGAAGGGTATTTCCTTTGAGGTAGCTGAAGGTGAATGCGTCGCCTTGATTGGGCCCAATGGTGCTGGGAAGACCACACTCTTGGACTGTTTGCTTGGAGATAAACTGGTCACCAGCGGTCAAGTATCCATCCAAGGTTTGCCAGTGACGAGTTCTCAGTTAGACTATATTAGAAGCTACCTGCCTCAAGAAAATGTCATCGTTCAGAAATTAAAGGTTAAAGAGTTGATTGCTTTCTTTCAAAGCATTTACCCAAATCCCTTGAGCAACCAGGAAATCGATCAATTACTGCAGTTTGACCAGCAACAAAAAGAGCAGTTGGCAGAAAAATTGTCAGGTGGGCAAAAGCGTCTTTTCTCTTTTGTCTTGACCTTGATTGGCCGACCAAAGCTAGTCTTTTTAGATGAGCCGACTGCGGCCATGGATACTTCAACCCGTCAACGTTTTTGGGAAATTGTTCAGGAGCTAAAAGCTAAGGGAGTCACCATTCTCTATTCGTCTCATTATATCGAAGAGGTAGAGCATACAGCGGACCGAATCTTGGTCTTGAATAAGGGAGAGTTGATTCGTGATACGACACCTCTAGCCATGCGCAGTGAGGAGATTGAAAAGCACTTCATCCTACCTCTAGCATACAAGGAAATCATTGAGCAGTCTAACTTGGTTGAAAACTGGTCACAAAAACAAGATGCTCTGCAAGTAGTCACACGTGAAGCGGATGCTTTTTGGCAACTGTTAGTGCAAGCAGGATGTAGGATTCAAGAAATTGAAGTCAATAATCGTAGCTTGTTGGATACAATCTTTGAAGAAACACAAAAGGGAGATGACTAAGATGAAACGATGGATTGCACTAAACAAGATAGAATTTCTATTGACCAAACGACAATTAGTCTATTATCTGTTATCCGTAGGGATGCCGACAGCCTTCTATTTATTCTTTTCAGGTATGTACCAGGACACACCAGGTGGACCGGCTAATTTTATGCGCGACTACCTCATCTCCATGACGGCTTTTTCCATGATGTCGACAGCTATCTTTTCATTCCCAGTTGTTTTACATACCGATAAGATCAACAACTGGCAGAAAATATTACGTCATAGCCCTGTAAATATGGTAGAATATTATCTATCAAAGATAACAAGTATGATGGTTGATTATTTGGTCTCAATCCTGGTTGTTTCTCAGTTGGGCACTTGGTCAGAGGTGTAGATATGCCTCTAGGAAACTGGATTGGGGCTGCGTTCTTACTGATTGCGGGAAGTATTGCCTTTGTAGCGCTTGGCTTGACCTTGACACTCTTGCCTTCTAGTCAGCTGATGTCTGTCGTGGGCAATCTTCTTTACTTTGGCTTGGCTGTTTTAGGCGGACTCTGGATGCCCGTCTCTTTATTTCCAGACTGGATGCAAGCAATCGGGAAGCGCCTACCAAGCTATCAGTTGATGGAATTGATCAAGACCTTCTTAAATGAGGGTGGCATCAATCTATCAGCCACAGTTTATCTACTTGTTTTTTCAGCAGTTTTGTTTGGTTTGACCATTTACCTTCAAGGTCATAAGGAGAATGCTTAATGCTTGAAAGACTAAAAAGCATACACTATATGTTTTGGGCCAGTTTGATTTTTATGATTTTCCCCATCCTACCTGTAGTGACTGGGTGGCTTTCTGCCTGGCATTTATTGATTGATATTCTATTTGTAGTGGCGTATTTGGGTATTTTAACAACTAAGAGCCAGCGCCTATCTTGGCTTTTTTGGGGAATCATGCTGACTTATGTAGTTGGGAATACTGCCTTTGTTGCTGTTAATTATATCTGGTTTTTCTTTTACCTTTCTAATCTCTTAATTTATCATTTCAGGGTGCGGAGTCTTCGTTCTCTGCATGTCTGGACTTTTCTCCTTGCTCAAGTTCTTGTTGTTGGACAACTCATGATGTTTCAGTCAGTCGAAACTGAGGCTGTAGCCTTTGAGCTTGGGATTCTTACTTTTGTCGATTTGATGACATTGGGTTTGGTTCGGATTCGCATTGTGGAGGATTTGAAAGAAGCTCAGGCCAAGCAAAATGCCCAGATAAATCTATTGCTTGCTGAAAATGAACGCAGTCGTATCGGTCAGGATTTGCATGATAGTCTGGGGCATACCTTTGCTATGCTCAGTGTCAAGACAGATCTAGCTCTGCAGTTATTTCAGATGGAGGCTTATCCACAGGTGGAAAAGGAATTAAAGAAATTCACCAGATCAGCAAGGATTCTATGAATGAAGTGCGAACCATTGTGGAAAATCTGAAATCACGGACCCTAGCTTCAGAACTTGAGACTGTTAAGAAGATGCTAGAGATTGCTGGGATTGAAGTTGAGGTTGACAATCAGTTGGACAAGGCTAGTTTGACCCAGGATGTGGAGTCGACAGCTGCTATGATTTTGTTAGAACTGGCGACCAATATCATCAAGCATGCCAGAGCTGAAAAAGCCTATCTAAAACTGGAACGTACAGATCAGGAATTGCTCCTGACAGTCAGAGATGACGGGAAAGGATTTGCAACTGTAAAAGGAAATGAACTCCATACAGTCCGTGACCGTGCAGCAGCCTTCTCAGGTCAAGTAGAGCTGGTCAGTTTGAAAGATCCCACAGAAGTGCGCGTGCATCTGCCTTATAAGGAGAGAAAGTAGATGAAAGTATTAGTCGCAGAAGATCAAAGTATGCTTAGAGATGCCATGTGCCAGCTCTTAAGCTTTCAACCAGATGTGGAGACTGTCTTGCAGGCGAAAAATGGAGCTGAAGCTATCGAGGTTTTGGGGAAAGAAGCAGTAGATATTGCTATCCTTGACGTCGAAATGCCAGTCAAGACGGGACTAGAAGCGCTCGAGTGGATCAAACAAGAAGTGCCTGAAACCAAGGTGGTTATCGTTACGACCTTTAAACGCCCAGGCTATTTTGAACGAGCGGTCAAAGCAGGAGTCGACGCCTATGTCTTGAAAGAGCGAAGCATCGCCGAGCTCATGCAAACCCTGCATACGGTGTTAGAGGGACGCAAGGAATATTCTCCCGAGCTGATGGAAGTCATGATGACCCATCCCAATCCCTTGACCGAGCAAGAAGTCGCTGTTCTACATGGAGTGGCCCAAGGTCTCTCCAACCAAGAAATTGCGGATAAGCTCTACCTCTCAAACGGCACCGTCCGTAATTACATGACCAATATCCTCTCCAAACTAGGCGCAAGCAACCGAACCGAAGCAGCCAAAACTGCCGAAGAAGAAGGCTGGTTGTGAGGGGAGAAGAAAGAAAAAATCTCTTAGAAATGAATCTAAGAGATTTTTTGTCATGATAACCTGCATTTAATTGTAGAAATATTTATTTCATTTTCTCCTGAAATTTTAGTATCAGGATTTTGAAAGATCAAGTTCTAAATCTAGATACATTCTTTCTGAAGATAAATTATTTTGACCATCGAGCAAGGATTTTCAAAAAAAGCTGTTAAAAATTCAGGACGTCTCTGTAAAATCTTTTCATTATCTAATAACAAGGCATCACGAAAATACTTGGCATGTTGCTGAAATGGTGTATTATCAATAACAAAACCAAACTCACGAAGATACTGAATCAAAAAGACCGTTACCGTCCGAGTGTTTCCTTCGCGAAATGGATTAATCTGCCAGATTCCTGAAATAAAATGTTGGATTTGTTTAACCATATCCGCCTGGGTTAATGTCGCATATGCAACTTGTTTTTCCTGATTAAAATCATAATCCAAGGTCATTTGAATCATGGAGTAATCAGAGTACACAACACTTTCACCATTCAAAACAGGTTCATTCTTTGTGATATTGGTTTGACGAAATTGCCCCACTGGAATAGAGGGTTCAAAAATATCCTGAAACAATTCCTTATGAATAGCAAGTAGGGTCGCAGGACTGAAGCTAAAGCCTCTTCGAGATAATAGTTCCACGATACGAAGAGAAACCAAGTCTGCCTCCTCCGTACTTGCATCAATGGTATGATGATAATTCGTTGCATCTTCATAAACCTGCTCGTAAGTCAGTTCACCCCGGGCCTGCTTCTCAGCCAAAGATTCCATATAAGCTGATGGCAATAAATTATCAACCTTCTGTAGACCAAAACCGATTTGCCATAAATCACGCTTAGCTTCATAAGACAAGTATGGATTGTCAATGTTGTAAGTTGGTTGCATAGAAAGGTCCTTTCAATTCATTTTCTGTGTCATCGGTAAATGGTGAAATTGGTATGGAATTGGAGTAAATTATAAAGCATTCACAATAAGTTATACCCAACAACCCATGCACTCATCTGGAATGTTCTTTGGATGAATGGTTTGATTAAACGAATAATTCTAGCGTGCATACTTATCAAACTCATTGGCATACACCACTCTGAACTCGTTGGTCCGTTCAAATCCCAACTCAATTCCTCCAACACCTGAGAAGAAAGCTGCAATGTTGTTTTCGTGCGGGTTTGAATTGAAAAAATTTGTTATGTAGTACCCTAATCTAAGGAATTAAAACAATGCCTCTAATTTTTCTTTGATATCCTGGAACATTTTTGGATCTGACTGTAATTTTGAAACAGCTCTTCTCTGCTCCTGAAAAATATCTTCAGAAGTTATGTCTTCTATTCCCAGTGCTTTTTTAGTTTTTTTTCTAAAATATTCTTTTCCGTTTTCATCTGTAGAAAAGTCATAATCCTCACTATCTACACTATCGCATAGCTTAGCCAAATAAAGTTCTGGAGTTTGAAAAGGAAGATAGGAGACGTATCTAGACCAATAGTCTATAAATCTTCTTTGCTTTTCAATTAATTCAGTATCATTTCTTTGGCCTTTGTTTCCTGAAACTTTGAATTTAATTGAACATCCTGTTAGCTCTCGGATAATTTTATCAAGCTTTCCATTGTCTGCTTCAGGAATTTTATCTGATATAATAACACCATTTTCAAGATAGTTCATTAAATTATTTGATTCACTAACATTAGTGTTTTGATCTCCATCAAGCCAAAAATAATGGTTATCGGAATCTAAATACGAAGAGTTTAAAATATTATTACAAATTATTTGATTTGCTCCACCAGGGATATATCTCACTACTAAATTCTGTTTAAGATTCTCACTACCTGAATGAGTGATAACAAAATCTAGAATATATTTAGCTAGTCTATCTTCAACATAAATCATCTTCCTAGAATGATACACATCACCTAATTCAAAAAATGCATCCTGATAATCAATATTTTCAATAACATCTATCTTTTCTCCGTTTTTCACTAAAAGTTTCACAGCTTCTCTAGGAAAATCTTTTATAAGTTGTGTAGAATGTGTAGTGATAATAATTTGATGTTTTTTTATTTAAACACTCTTGAAGTAAAAAAACTCTTTAAATTTATAGATTGCACTCGGATGAAGTGAGATTTCAGGTTCATCTATTAATATTAATGAATTTGATTGCGCATTTACTATATCATTTACTAACAAAATAATTCTAGCTTCACCTGTTCCTGCAAAAGCCTCGGAATATTCTTTTCCAGATTTTTTCATCCAAATGGTTTTGGAAGCTTTTATATCATCACCTTTTGAATACAACTTATGAGTTAAAAATTTGAATGTCTGTATAAGATTCATCCATTATTTCACTAATAATTTCACAAACTTTATCATCAACTTTAACATTATCTATAACCATTTCCTTTTTTTATAACGCGTATAGCTACTTGTATTATTCTTTAAAAATATCAGCAACTGGTTTAGATCGTAATCTTATAAAATCTTGTTTACTACGTTGGGTAGAAATTTTTTTAAAATTATAGTGATAGAAAAATAAATCAAAAGCAGAAACATATTCTTTACAATCACAAAAGACAACATTTTTTTCAATGCCATCCCATCTGTCTGTCGAAGAACTTCCGATATATTTATTTTTGGGTAATCTTTCCATCCCATATTGTTTTTGAGGAGCATATGGCTCCCAATAATCTAATCCTTTTTTTGTTCCAGAACGGCCTTTAAGAACTTCTACATTTCTAGAAGCTTTAACATTATAATATGAATAGATTAAACACTGTTTTCCATCTACTTCATCTATTTGATCAACATTTGTACTAAACCAATATTCAGACACACTTTTATTGGCTGGAGAACCATATAAAAGCTTGTAAAATTGAAGTTTTATTTACTCCATTTCTACCAACTAATAAAGTAATAGGGAAATTAAAAATTTATTCTTAAATTTAATGATAAACTCTTGTAATGAGGAAATCGTATATAATCAATATAAGGATAAAATTGATTTTTATTTTTAGAAAAATTTTTAGTTATTCCTTCTAAACTCTTAATTATCTGATTGTCCATTTGCTATCTCCCTATAAATCGACATAAAATAATTTCCACTAGCTTGAGCTAATTTCACTGGAACTGCATTACCAATTTGTTTAGCTAATTGACCTCTATTTCCAACAAAAATATAGTCATCATCAAAAGACTGTAATCTTGCAGCTTCTCTTGCACTTAAAGCTCTATTTTGAGTTGGGTGCCCAAATCTACCTTTTGAATATGACATACATCCTCCTGTAATAGTAATGGAAGGTTTGTTGATATCTAATATTCCATATACGTCACTATGACCTGAACGATTTTTATGACAATTTAATTCTAAAGATTTTGGCAAAGAGGTTCTACTTCCCCCATTATTTCTAATATGAGTAATTCTCTCAATATTTAAATTAGATAGTTTGTTTGCAACATGATTGTAGATACCTTCTCCAATATATTCTTCACCCCCTTCAATAGGAGGCAAGTCCATTATTACACCAGCATTAATCCATGGAAGAAGGTTCAATTCTGGTATATTTGAATGAGTTTTGGAAGGCAAATTCAAAGTTAAATTTGTGTTATCAATAATTTCTTTTCTAATCCCGTGTAACACCAATCTTTTTCTCGATTGAGGAACTCCATAATCAGCTGTATTTAAAATGTTATAAATAACACTATAATTATTATCGATTGATGTCAAAAATTTTTTAAAGATTTTTTCATTTCTTGTTCTAGTCATACCCGCAACATTTTCCATTAATAGAAAATCAGGATTCAATTCATTAATCAAACGAAGAAATTGAAAAACAAGTTGATTCCTCTCGTCATTTTCATCATTAGTTCCAATAGTTGAAAAAAACCTTGACATGGTGGGCATGCCACAAGCATTAGTTTATCGTCTGTATCAACTTTAAGATGCTCTTTTACTTCATCTCCTGATACTAAATTTATATCTTTATCTATTACAGACACCTCAGGATTATTTAATTTATAAGTTTTAACAGCTACGGAATCAATTTCAACAGCAACTTGAACATCTATGCCTGATTTTTTAAGGCCACTTGTAGTGCCACCTGCACCGCTAAATAAATCAATAGCAACAATTTTCCCCATAGTATTCTCCTAAAGTTTCTCCTTTTTATTATAACACTATCAAATGTAAAACCCAACCCGATAGGGTTAGGTTTTTAACATTATTTCACCAACTTCTTCATCTCATCAATACGTGCTACGGTCGCATCGTACTTAGCTTGGTAGTCGGCTTGTTTGTCGCGTTCTTTTTGGACGACTTCTGGTTTGGCATTGGCTACGAAGCGTTCGTTAGAGAGTTTCTTGCCGACCATGTCCAGTTCTTTGCCATTTAGCCAGTTCCTTGTCGAGACGAGCGAGTTCTTCTTCGACATTGAGGAGGTCAGCGAGTGGCAAGTAGATTTCTGCTCCTGTGATGACGCTTGACATTGCAAGTTCAGGTGCAGGGATGTTTGATGCGATTTCCAAGTGTTCTGGATTTGTGAAGCGTTTGATGTAGTTAACATTGCTGTTAAAGAAGGCTTCCAAGTCGCTATCACTTGTCTTCACAAGGATGGTGATTGGCTTGCTTGGTGCAACATTTACTTCAGCACGCGCGTTACGAACAGAACGGATCAAGTCTTTGAGACTTTCTACACCCGTGTGAGCTGCGAGGTCTTCAAAGGCTGGGTTAACAGTTGGGTATTCCGCTGTAACGATAGAGCCTTCTGAGATTTGTCCGAAGATTTCCTCTGTTACGAATGGCATGATTGGGTGAAGGAGACGTAGGATCTTGTCCAAAGTGTAAAGGAGAACAGAACGTGTAATGACTTTCTCTTCTTCGTTATCGCTATAAAGGACTTCCTTGGTCAACTCAACATACCAGTCCGCAAACTCGTCCCAGATGAAGTTGTAGAGAATATGACCAGCCACACCGAATTCAAACTTGTCAAAGTTTTCAGTGACTTTTCCAATGGTTTCATTGAGGTTGTGGAGAATCCAACGGTCAGTGACATTTCCAGCTTCCTTGTTGACAACTTTTTCCACATTAGCAGTTGCTTGCTCAAGAGTCAATCCTTCATTGTTCATGAGGATGTAGCGAGAGATGTTCCAGATTTTGTTAATGAAGTTCCATGAAGCATCCATTTTCTCATAAGAGAAGCGCACGTCTTGACCTGGTGCAGAACCGTTTGAAAGGAACCAACGAAGGGCATCGGCACCGTATTTCTCAATGACATCCATTGGGTCAATTCCGTTTCCGAGAGATTTCGACATCTTGCGTCCTTGCTCATCACGAATGAGACCGTGGATAAGAACGTTTTGGAATGGCTGACGACCAGTGAATTCCAATGATTGGAAGATCATACGAGACACCCAGAAGAAGATGATGTCGTAACCTGTTACTAGGGTTGAAGTTGGGAAGTAGCGTTTGAAGTCTTCAGAGTCGACATCAGGCCAACCCATGGTTGAGAATGGCCAAAGGGCAGAACTGAACCAAGTATCCAAGACGTCTTCGTCCTGAGTCCATCCGTCACCTTCTGGAGCTTCCTCGCCGACGTACATTCCACCCTCAGCATTGTACCAAGCAGGGATTTGGTGACCCCACCAGAGCTGACGAGAGATAACCCAGTCGTGGACATTTTCCATCCATTGGAGGAAGGTATCGTTGAAACGAGGTGGGTAGAATTCTACCTTGTCATCTGTGTCTTGGTTGGCAATGGCATTCTTGGCCAATTGGTCCATCTTGACAAACCATTGCGTAGACAAGCGTGGCTCAACCACTACACCTGTACGTTCTGAGTGACCAACACTGTGGACACGTTTTTCGATTTTAACGAGAGCACCGATTTCTTCCAACTTAGCAACGACTGCCTTACGTGCTTCAAAACGGTCCATGCCCGCAAATTCGAAGGCCAAGTCGTTCATAGTTCCATCGTCGTTCATAACATTGACTTGTGGTAAGTTATGGCGTTGACCAACTAAGAAGTCGTTTGGATCGTGGGCAGGCGTGATTTTCACGACACCAGTACCAAACTCAGGATCTGCATGCTCATCCCCTACGATTGGGATGAGTTTATTAGCGATTGGAAGGACGACGTTTTTACCGATCAAGTCCTTGTAGCGTGGGTCTTCTGGATTGACCGCAACGGCAACGTCCCCAAACATGGTCTCAGGACGAGTGGTCGCAACCTCAAGGGCGCGTGAGCCGTCTTCCAGCATATAGTTCATGTGGTAAAAGGCACCTTCGACATCCTTGTGAATCACCTCGATATCAGAAAGGGCTGTACGAGCTGCTGGGTCCCAGTTGATGATAAATTCACCACGGTAGATCCAACCTTTTTTGTAAAGGTCCACAAAGACCTTGCGAACCGCTTTTGACAAACCTTCATCAAGAGTGAAACGCTCACGAGAGTAGTCTACAGAGAGCCCCATTTTGCCCCATTGTTCCTTGATAGTAGTGGCATATTCGTCTTTCCATTCCCAGACTTTCTCAAGGAATTTCTCACGACCCAGGTCGTAACGGCTGATGCCCTCACCACGCAAGCGCTCCTCAACCTTAGCTTGAGTCGCAATCCCTGCGTGGTCCATACCTGGAAGCCAAAGCGTATCGAAGCCTTGCATGCGTTTTTGACGGATGATGATATCTTGCAAAGTTGTATCCCAAGCGTGACCAAGGTGAAGTTTCCCAGTTACGTTTGGTGGTGGAATCACGATAGAGTATGGCTTAGCCTTTTGGTCTCCTGAAGGCTTGAAAACATCAGCGTCAAGCCATTTTTGATAACGACCAGCCTCAACCTCGGCTGGATTGTATTTAGGTGAAAGTTCTTTAGACATGTGTGTTCTCCTTTACTGTTTTCAAGATAAGTATTTTGATATCTTTAAAATATTACGTATCATAAGATTCAATGACTCTTTTTAATTATCTTACAATCCCAACTCAACTCAATTTTGTTCTGAACATAGGAATCGTCACAAAATTTAAGATGTTCCTTTTCATAATCACCACAATTTACCATACAACAACTTACATTATCTAAATCTAGAACTTTTTCATAATAGTTCTCTGGGAATGCAAAGCATCTATGTTCTATGTTTAATGAATCTGAATTAGTGATTTGGCTAATAAATTTTGTTGTCTTTGTTGAAATATAAGTCCATCCTACCACTTGGTTATCAATTTTATTATTACTGTTTTCATTCGCAATATTATAGAACTCATCTTTTATAAAATTAGACAACTCATACACTAGACTTTCATTCAGTTCGGGAGAAATTTTTATTGAAAATAGTGGCTCAAGGATTTGTCCAATATATTCACCATATCTTTTAAAACTATCATCGTACTCTGGATTGGTAAACATTTTTCTATCTATAGGGAGAAGTTGAATATCATCCTTTACTCTATATACAAAAACTGCCATTTTTTCATGTTCATCTTTCGCATCAACTTCGTAAAAAACAGAATTAAAATCTGGAGAGACATAAAGAACAGGCTGTTCTCCTCCCCCTTTATTTAATCGCATTAAGGCTTGATGTTTATTAATGAATCTCCACTCAATTGGATTAAAATCCTCTTTAAGATTATCACCATCATATAACTTTATCGCTCGATAAACATAGGAGTCTTTCTTTACAATGAATCTTGGATTAGATCTTAAGAAAGAACCATATTTATCTAAATATATTATTTCTTTTTACTATTTCTGTTAATTGTTCTAATTCAGCATCAGTTTCTTTCTTTAGAAGATATTCCAATTCACTTTGTAACTGTTTCATTTTTATTAGAATCTTTTAAAAACAAACAACTCTGAACATATCTAACGATTTCATTATTTGACTTAAATTTTGGGAAACATAATTTATTTGTATCAAAATCAAATTGTAAATTGTTGTATAATGTAGCACCCCCAAAAATTTTTCTAGAGATCAATAAAGATAGCGTTTGGGGATTAACGACTTGAGCCAAAAAATCTTTTTTAAAAGAAAATTCTTCTAGAGCAATCCCATTAATAAACTCTCGATGTTTTCTTCTAAGGTTACACAGGTATGATTTTTTTGATTTATTACTATTCTTTCTTTTTGACATGATAAATTTTCCTACTCCTCCCACTCACTCCTCAGCAAGCCGTATCTCAAATCATCACAGCGGTTTCCTTGAACATCTTTACGGTCTCGGATACGAGCTTCGAGGGTAAATCCAAGTTTCTCAGCGACTCGTTGACTTTGGACATTGTAACCAAAACAAGTCAGCTCAATCTTGTGAAGCTCCAATTCTTTAAAAGCTAAATCAATCAAGGCACTCGCAGCTTCGGGCACATAACCTCGTCCCCAATAGTCTGGGTGCAAGGTATAGCCAATCTCTAGAACATCGTCCTCGTGGCGATGGGGGAGATCTACAGAACCAATGATTGTATCGGTTCCTTTAACGATAATTCCGTAGCCTGCTGGGAGATCATCCTTTTGATTGCGCTCTGGAAGGATATGCTCCAGATAATAAACCTCATCTTCCAAGGTCTTGACGGGTGGAAAGCCTGCTGGGTAAGAGACTTCTGGACGACTAGCATAGTCAAAGATATCCTCTACATCCGCTACTGTACGGACTCGTAAAACGAGACGCTCAGTCTCTATTCGTTCTGGCAACTCTGTTCTTGTCATCTTCCTACCTCGCTTTCTACAAAAAATCGCCCCTGCCATCAATCTGACAGGGACGAATGTGTTTATCCGCAGACTACCCAATTTCGGGCCATGCCCGCATCTTTTAATCTTCTTGTTTCTCTTTTATGACGTCGTTAGCTCGCTTTAGCATACTTGAGTACAGCCCGCAACTTTCGTCTTTGAAACAAAAAGACACTTTTATTTCAATTTTTAATTTTATCCATTAGCAACCAGTTTTGACACATTTGTGGACTTCTCAGCTCTGCCACTTTCTGTAAAATGTGGGACTCAAAAACACCTCTAATGGCTATATTTTTAACAAGTTTTTTTCACGGAAATGCAAGGGACAGGAAAGATTACTTGAACTTAATACCGTTTTCTTTTTAATTTCTTGATCGTAGCTGGACCGATTCCTTTCAGGGCAAGGAGTTCTTTTTCAGTCCAGTTTTTGAAATCAGCAGCAGACTTGATCCCTTCATCGTAGAAAGTTTTAGCACGGTCAAGTGGAAGTCCGCCTAGGTTCGCTGCGAAATCTTCAACAGAACTTGTAACCTTGTGGGCTTGCTCTTTAGTTGCTTCTACAGCTTTTTTTCTACTTGCTTAGATACAGCTTTTTCCAGCCTCGCTTGCTGCATGTTCTGCATGTTTAACGACTTTCTTTGTTTCTTCGACAACCTTGTTTACAGCATTTGAAAATACACCTGAACGACGAAGGCTGTTTCTTAATTGTTTTTTTACGTTGGAGTTTTTTTGACATGATAAAATCCTTTCAATAAAAACCCCTGTTCTGACAAGGATTTAATATAAATATTCTATCAAGATTTTAGTAAAAATCAAGAAACTTTCTCGTTTTAATAATTCCGCTCACCAAACAAGCCTTCTGGCAAATCATGGAAATCCCTTGACCTGCCTTTGAAATTTTCAAACTTACCCAAGCAAGAACTGATAAGCATCCAAGCGACTTTCAGCGAATCATAGCATCTTTGGCACGCTCGTCTTGGTCTTCTTCGTAGACTTTTTGACTTTCCTTATGTGCCATGTCGTTGATCATAATCTGAGTATTGACCCAAGCTTCAAATTCCTTCATAAATTCTTGTTCGTAACTCATTTGATTTCTCCTTATTCTAATCCACGGAAATAGTCCGTATCAATCTCTCGGTAGGGCTGGATATCCTGAACATACTCCAACACCCCTTGAAATTCTCCGTTTTCATCGTGTACCGCAGCATAGGTGATGTGGACAAACTTGCCTCGCGACTCTGACTTGAACCACATCTCATACTTGTCCTTGTTCCCTCACGAAGACCTCTTCATGATAGTCTTGACCTTGTCCAAATACTTAGGTGGATGGCAGAGTTCAACATTGCGCCCAACTTGGGAAGGTGTCCGTTTGAAAAATCATCTCATCAGCTGGCGCATTGTCATTGTAATACTGGAAAATATCGTCTTTATTGACAAAGGTAATCTCCATAGGGAGGTGATTGAGGATGAGGTTGGCCTGCTCGACTGAGAGATAGCCATTGCCAAAAGCCTGTTGACTATGGCGATCCAGCACTGCTTCCTTTTCCTTAGGGGTAAAGGTAATGGTGAACTGGCCTTCTGGTGTATCGATAACTTGCTGAACTTGACCCTCTGCCGTGTCTAGTTGTACTGGGCTCCTCTGCACCCTTTTCCTCAACAAAACTCTGGCGTTCTGGAACCCATTTTCTCAGACGGACGGATGATGGCATAGCCATAGGCATCGCTCTCCTCCGCAATCTGAAGCCAGTCATCCTGGGTGAAAAGGACTCAAGGAGAATCATGAGAAGGATGGACTCTTCCTTGAAAAATCATACTTTCAAACTCTGTCGCAAAAGGCTTCAAAAGCTTCCTTTACAGTGCTAATCGGCACTTCTGGTAGTGCCTTGGCTGTCGCTAGAGCTGTCTGAAAGAGTTCTCTAATCTGATCATCCACTCCCCACATAACTTTTGGGAGGTGAATCGTGTCCATAGCGCTCCATGATGGGGAAAAAGAGCTCTTCCTTGCGCTGGTAGTGGATGTCAAATTGACCCCAAAAGCCCCATCTGACGGACCAAACCCTTGCGCATCTCCGCCAGCATTTCCTCATCTTCCATAGACTCATAGGTATCTAACAATCTCCGAATGCGAATCAAAGGCAGCACGGAGAGCCAGATTTTTCATCCTTGAAGACGCGAACTGGGTGTCAGGGTGCTCGGTATCTGCAACTTCGACATCCCTTAACAGCATTTTTTTAAAAAAAGATTGGCATGGACATCACAGAGCTCCATGACATCTTCAAAGGTGACACCTGAGTCTGAGTTCATCAGCTCGTGCTCCATGAGGGAAATCTCGATGGCTGAAACACCCTGTAAAAGGTCGCATCAAAAGCGCTCCTGAACTGACTCAGGAGAGGCGCCATTATGCAATTCTAACAAAATATCCCGTAGGACATGAATCCGTTCATCTGCCATTAGTCTAATCCAATCACTTCGTAGCCATTTGCTTCCAGTGTGCGGACAATCTTGTCCATAGGGGTTCCTTCCAGCTTTAGAACCCTGTTTAAGCGATACTTTGCGACCGATAGTATTACGCATCAAGGGATTAGCAAGTGGGTTTTAAAACCCAGCTCCACTAGGATTTCCAAGACTTCTGGATGCTTATCCACCACTTCTGCAACAGGAATTGACACATCGATGATATTGTCCATGACGACCTCCATTATCGTTTATAAATGATATTATTTATTTTTATTATACCATAAGGATGACTGGCACACACCAAAAAAAGAGGGTTGCCCTCTTCTTTAGTTTTTTTATCCAGATTGCGTAGCATCTCGTCAATCTTGTTTCCATACTCGATGGATTCGTCTTTGACGAAGGTCAAATCTGGGATTTTGTACAATTTCAAATTGCGACCAAGTTCACGTTTGATGGTACCAGTTGCTTTTTTTCAAGCCCGATTTGAGCTTTTTTTGATTATCTGAAGCAAGGTTACTCAAAAATGGTGTAGTAAACCTTGGCAACAGACAAGTCACCCTAGCATCTGAACATCTGTGATGGTCACACCTTGGACACGCGGATCACGGACTTTCTTTTGCAAAAATCTCATTGACTTCACGCTTGATTTCCATGCCCACACGATCCGTACGGAAATGATTTGCCATGATATTCCTTTTCTACTTTTGAACCAAAAAGCTAGGCCAGCAGACCTAGCTATTTTTAAACTTTATTGATTTTTCAGTTCAAATTGAAACGAAGTTCAATTTGAAACTCATCTGCTTCTTTTCGTTGTGGTGAAAGTGATGGAACTGATTTATCAGTCCCATCACAGGGGATTTTTTTGAGACACTAGGCTCAAAAAAATAAGCAATGAAACCATCGGTTTGCTTGCGTCCCTCACCACCCTAAGAAAGGAGCAAAAAAATCTTATCTCTTGATTTCTTCCATGACATAGGCCCTCAATCACATCATCCATCTTGATATCATTGTAGCCATCAATCATCAATCCACCTTCACGACCGTTTGTAACTTCCTTAACGTCGTCTTTGTAGTGTTTCAAGCTTGCGAGTTCGCCATCATAGATAACAACACCATCACGAATAACACGGACTTTAGAGTCACGGGTAACCTTACCGTTGATAACCATGAATCCACCGATAGTTCCCACTTTAGACACCTTGAAGGTTTCACGAATAACTGCTTCACCGATAACTTTTTCTTCGAATTCTGGATCAAGCATCCCTTTCATAGCTTCTTCCATCTCTTCGATAACCTTATAGATAATGCTGTGGAGACGGATTTCAACATCGTCAGCTTCGGCTTGTTGACGAGCTTGTGGTGTAGGGCGTACGTTGAAACCAACGATGAAAGCATTTGAAGCTTCAGCAAGGGTCACGTCTGATTCGTTGATAGCACCGACCGCTGAGTGGACGATGGTCACTTTGACACCTTCCACGTCGATCTTTTGAAGTGAGGCAGAAAGGGCTTCAACAGAACCTTGTACATCGGCCTTGATGATAACGTTAACTGACTTTGAGTTCACCAGCTTTAAGTGTATCAAAGAGGTTTTCAAGGCTGACACGTTGAGTAGCTTGACGTTGTTTCATGAGGGCACGTTTGGCACGCTCTTCACCTGCTGCACGCGCAGATTTTTCATCCTCGTAAACGGCAAAGTGGTCACCCGCCATTGGTGCTTCGTTCAAACCTGTGATAGAAACTGGTGTTGATGGTCCAGCAACCTTTGACACGACGACCAAGGTCATTGGTCATAGCACGAACACGACCGAAGGTATTTCCGACAACGATTGGGTCTTGGACATTCAAGGGTACCTTGTTGAACAAGAAGGGTTGCGACCGCACCTTTTTCCTTTATCCAAGCGCGCTTCGATAACTGTACCGATTGCACGAACTGTTGGGTCTGCCTTTGAGTTCTTGGATTTCAGCCACAAGAAGGACTGTTTCCAACAATTCTTCGATATTTTTGGTTGAATTTAGCTGAGATTTCAACAAATTCAGAATCACCCCCCAAGCTGTTGACATAACTCCATGCTCTGCCAATTCACCGATAACGCGTTCTGGGTTGGCACCTGGTTTATCAATCTTGTTGATGGCTACGATGATTGGAACGTTGGCCGCTTTTGAGTGGTTGATGGCTTCGATTGTCTGAGGCATAACACCGTCATCTGCCGCTACAACCAAGATGGTAATATCGGTAACAGACGCACCACGCGCACGCATAGATGTAAAGGCCGCGTGTCCTGGTGTATCAAGGAAGGTAATCTTCTTGCCATTTTCCACGATTTGGTAGGCACCGATATGCTGAGTGATACCTCCTGCTTCACCTGTCGCAACACGAGAGTTACGAAGAGTATCCAAGAGGGTTGTTTTACCGTGGTCAACGTGTCCCATGATAGTTACAACTGGTGGACGCTCAACCAATTCATCTTCATTAAGATAACCATCTTCGACAAAGAAACGTTCGATGTCGGCATTATCCACTTCAACCTTTTGTTTGGCTTCGATACCATAATCCACCATGAGGAGTTCAATTGTTTCCCCATCCAAGGATTGGTTTTGTGTGGCCATGACACCCATCATGAAAAGAGTTTCTTAACGATTTCAGCTGGTTCACGTTTGATACGTTTTGCGATTTCCGCAACGGTCATACCATCTGTATATTCAAATTCTGTTGGCAATTCATGGAATTTACGCTCTGTAACAGGTTTTTGGAGCCTGATTACGGTTGTTCTTGTTAGTGCCTTTTTTTGTTCTTCTTGTTATTATTCCAGTTACTATTCTTTTGATTTCTCACTTGATTTTTGACTACTTCGATTCTTTTGTTGTTTTCTAGGACCATCTTCTTCGTGATCATAATCGTCACGATTTTTTTGTCTGGTCGAGCTTGTTTTTTTACGACGTGTATCCACTGCAGGTTCTTTTTTTCTCAGGGAACGACTTCAACCACTGCTTGAACTTGCTGTGCTTGTTGCGCTTGTTCAGCTAACTTAGCGACTTCTTCAAAGATTTCCTCTGGTTCCTTGCGTTTGTTAGCTTGAGTCAAGGCTTCTTTAGCAGCTTGATACTGCTTTGAAACGTTCCTCACTTGAACGTGCGTACTCTGCATTTTGCTCTGCTTTTTAGGGTCTGCTGCACGGGCTTTTAAAGTCAATGCGTGGAGCCGCTTGATTTGGACGTTTGTCCTCTTGTTGACGGCGATCGTTTCCACGATTTTTGCTGACCTTGCTGTTTCTTAGCTTGGTCATTAAAGCGACGATTGTCGCGGTTGCCTTGACCTTGTTTTTTCCACCATTGCGGCTATCATTCTTTCTGATGATTTCCCGTTTTTTTGTTGGTCACGGTTATTGCCCTTATTTTTGCTTGCGTCGTTCTGCCTGCTCTTTGGCACGGGCTTCACGCTCAGCCTTGAAAATTACGGCTTTGTGGGTTTAGCTGCTGACTTTTTTCTGTTTTAGGAGCAACTTGCTCAGCCGCTTTTGCCTCTTCCTTGGCTACAGCTAGTTTTGCTGGCTCAGATTTTTCGGCTTTCTTTTCTGCACTTGCTTTTTGGTGCTGCAGGTTTTGCTTCTGCTTTCGGAGCAGCAGGCTTAAAGCTAGCAGCGATTTTTGCAGCGACAGCTTCTTCCACACTTGATGAGTGGCTTTTCACATCCAAGCCCAACTCTTTTGCACGCGCTACAACTTCTTTACTTTCTTTTCCAAGTTCTTTTGCGATTTCGTACAATCTTTTCTTAGACAAATCATGTCCTCCTCTTCTATTCCATAAGAGACCTCATTTTCTTTGTAAATCCAGCATCTGTCACAGCCAAAACCTTTCTCGATTTCCCGACTGCTATGCTTAATTCCAGTGTTGAAAACACGGTTACAATTTCTACTTGATAATAATGACTTTTATCTTGAATCTTCTTGGTCAGATTGGGTCCAGCATCATGGGCTAGAAAGACCAACTTGGCCTTGCCATCTTGAATGGCCTTGACCACCAATTCTTCACCCGATATGATCCGCCCTGCTCGCTGAGCAAGTCCCAAGAGATTGCTTATCTTTTGCTTATTCAAGTCCTAACTCTCTTCTTTTCACTTTGTGATCCACATAGGCGATCAACTCGTCATAAAAGCTTTCGTCCACTTCCATGCTAAAGCTACGGTTAAAGACCTTCTTCTTTTTCGCCTCTAGGGCTTCTGCATTGTCTAGCTTGATATAAGCGCCACGACCATTGGCCTTGCCTGTCGGATCGATAAAGACTTGTCCTTCCTTGTTCTTGACAATGCGGAGCAAATCACGCTTATCAATCACTTCGTTAGACACGACAGACTTGCGCAAAGGGATTTTTCTCGTTTTCATCTTTCCCTCCTCTAGCAGCTTTTATTCTTCTACAGTATCGTTTTCTGCTTCCAAATCTACTGAAGCAGCTTCTTCCATGGCTTCAAATTCACTAGCAGACTTGATATCGATACGGTAACCAGTCAAGTGAGCTGCCAAGCGAACGTTTTGTCCACGACGACCGATTGCAAGGGAAAGTTTGTTATCTGGAACAACCACCAAGGCACGTTTGCTGTCGTTTTCATCAAAGATAACTTGGTCAACTTCAGCAGGAGCAATGGCATTGTAGATAAATTCAGCTGGATCTGCTACCCACTCGATAACATCGATATTTTTCTTCGATTGGCACCATACGGTCGCTCTTGGCATCGTAGCGAGCTGGGTGGAACTTTGCTGGTAATCTTCTTGATATTAGCACCACCACGTCCAACGATTGTACCGATAGCATCCACATTTGGATTGTGGCTACGAACGGCAACCTTAGTACGGTCACCAGCTTCACGAGCCACGCTCATGATTTCAACCGTTCCGTCATAAACTTCTGGGATTTCTTGCTCCATCAAACGTTTGATCATTTCTGGATGACTACGGCTAACAAAGACGTTGACACCACGAGGGTTGTCTTCAACCTTATAGACATAAACTTCGATACGATCGTGGGAAGCAAACACTTCACCAGGAATTTGGTCTTGTTTTGACAATTGGGCTTCAATGCTGCCAAGGTTGACATAGATGAAGCGGTTATCAAAGCGTTCTACCGTACCAGACATGATTTCTTGTTCATGCTCTTTGTAAGTATTGTAGGTGATAGCACGTGTTTGCTTGCGCATTTTTTCCATGATGGTTTGTTTGGCAGATTGGGCTGCTACACGACCAAACTCAGCAGGTGCTTCTTCAAACTTGATTTATCCCCAAGCTCATAGGCTGAATTAATGGCAAGAGCATCTTTCAAGCTGATTTCCAAACGGCTATCAAATACTTCATCAACAACTTCACGGACAGTATAAACTGTAAAGTCACCTGTTTTCTCGTTGAAGTCAATAGCTACACTGTCAGATTGACCATAGCGTCTGCGATAAGCGGAACGAAGCGACTCTACTACTGCGTCGATGATATCTTCTTTTTTGATTCCCTTGTCTTCTTCCAAAATGCGGAAGGCCTCTAGCATTTCTTTACTCATGTTTTCTTCACTTTTGAATCCTCAAAAGCTATCCTTTCTTTTTCTATAATTTAACTGCTAAACGTGCTTTTGATACTAAACTGTATGGAATTTGGACAGTTTTCTTACGTGTCTTGTCCATATACTCCATGGTCAACTCGTCCTCTTCGAAGGCCAACAAGGTTCCTTCAAAGACCTTTTGCTTATCGATGGCCTGGTAGAGCCCGACATGGATGTATTTCCCAACAGCTCCAGCGACGGCATCCTTGGTTTTCAAAGGACGTTCCAAGCCTGGACTGGTGATTTCTAGGAAATATTGTTCTGGGAAGGGATCTGGCTTGATGGTGTCTAGGACAGGACTAATCATTTCTGTCAAGTCCGCCGTGTCGTTCAAGGTAATTCCTTCAGGTTTATCTACAAAAATACTGAGAATCATGTCACTGCCAATCTTTCCATACTCGATATCCACGAGCTCGAAAGGTGCTTGGATGACAGGTTCTACAACTTCTCTGACTAATTCTACGATTGTTGCGATTGCGTCCACCTCCTCATAAGCAAGAGGCGAAGATATTTCCCCGCCTCACTTTCTCATATTCTTAGTCTTAGTATAGCACGTTTGCCAACTTATGTAAAGCAAAAGCACTTATACAGCCTGATTTCAGGCTATTTCTTAAAATTCTGCCTCAACTCGGTAGATAACTTGACCCTTGTTGGAGAACTTTTGCTCGTATTCTGTCATGACATTGCCTTCAAAATCACTGGCATGTAAATCAAGCCAGACACCATTTAGTTTCATGCCATACTGAGAAAAGCTCACTAGGCTGTACTCAAACAAGCCACGGTTATCCGTCTTGAAATGAATTTCTCCATTTTCAGGCAAGATACGCTTGAAGGTATCCAAGAAGGTCTTGTAGGTCAAACGACGCTTTTCATGGCGTTTTTTAGGCCATGGATCTGAAAAGTTCAGATACAAACGATCGATCTCACCATCTTCAAAGTAGTCTGTCAAATCAGAACCATCCACCCACAAGAGCTTGATGTTCGGTACTCCAACTTCAAGCACCTTGTCCAAAGCGTAGCTCAAAACAGACTTTTGAATATCAATCCCGATATAGTTGATGTCAGGGTTTTGTTTGGCCATACCTGAAACAAAGGCACCCTTTCCACTCCCAACTTCCACATGAATGGGATTGTCATTGCCAAACAAGTCCCGCCATTTTCCCTTGGCTTCCAAGGGATTGAGGACTACATACTGGGGATTTGCCTCTAGTAATTCTGTCGCCCCTTTACGATTTCTAACTCTCATCTTCTCTTTCCATACTTGTCTCGGAAGTGACGCAAGCCATGGATCTCCCGATTGACATTTTCTAAATCTTGGTTCATATAATACTTGGAAATCTGGCTCAAATAAGACAATTGACCGTACCAATACAATTTATTTAATACCGTTTGATTGTACTTGTAACCGTAGTAGGTCAACCATTCCTTCCACTCATGTTCTGGAATATAATGGCAGAGCATATGGGCCACATCAAACATGCGATCGGTCAAGCGAACCGAATCCCAATCTACCAAATAAATCAAGCCACTATCTGTCTCAATCCAATTACTATGTCGTACATCTCCATGGACAATGGTCGCATAGTCCTCTCTAAATCCTGGAATAGTCTGACGTAAATCAGCCATCACTTCGCTGATAAAATGATTTTTACGCAAAGCATCTGGAGCTGTTTCTTGCCAAGACTGTAATAAATCTACAGGTGTTTCCATGGCATAGCCCAAACGACTCAACTGCGTCATCAAACGGACGTGAGCGATGTAGACGGGTTAAAATATTGACAATTTGCTTTACGATTCATATCATAGGGGGTCAATATCTTGCCTGTCAACCATTCTTGAGCACACATATCACGCCCATCTGCCAAACGGCGACTCCATAATAATTGTGGAGCAATTTGTTCTCTAGCTAGACCAGGTAGGATTGGAGAGGTGTTCATTTTTACAAAGATGCGCTTCCCATCAGGATAGCTACCCATATAAGCCTTACCACTTTTTCCCAGGTATGGGAGTCAGTGTTAGCTCATTATCACCCAAATCCATTTCTTTCCTCCGTATAAAGTTTCCTTACTATTCTACTAGTTTTTGAGTTATTCGTCAACCGCTCCACACCCGATTCTCAAAGAAAAGCCTCTAGATTGGCTTGGGTATCATTATAGAAAGAAAAAGGCAAGCACCGTCTTCTGCTTACCTTTCATGATTTTTATAAATAATATAGGAGTGGCCAACTGTTGTAAAACATATGAACTAAAGTAGAAACCCACAAATTTTGGCTCTTTTTATAAGCAAAGCCCAGCAACAAGCCCCCAAGTAGATAAAAAATAAACGAAGGGACATTAGAAGGTCCATGTATGAAAGAAAAGAGAGAGGAAGTTAGCACAAGCCCTAACCAAGAGTTGTCAAAAACCGCACCTTGAAGAAGTCCTCTGAAAATGAGTTCCTCCTGGATGGGGCCAAAAACTGAGGTAGTCAAAATCAAAGACAGAGAAATTCCTCTGCTGACTTCCGCCAAGTGTTGAACTCCTGCGCCAGAAGAAACAGCGAAGAAATGAATATAAACCAGCGTCTCAAGTACACTTAGAAGAAAGATTGCAGTGAAAAGCAAAAGTTGTTTCTTGCTTAACATCCCAAAAGAAATCATATCAAACTTTCTAGCATAAGCAACACTCAGCGAGGTTACTAGAAGACTTACAATAATCAATTCAGATTCATTTTGAAAAAAATCCCCATGGTTAATCGTATAAGGAACTGTAATGACGATTAGTAGTACTAAAAATCCAAAACACAAGGCATGAAATTTATCAAAAAACTCCATAAAACTATCCTCCTCAACAAACAGACTTCCTACACGTCATTCTTTAGTTCTAGCCTTTCCAAAACAAATCATTTGAGTAACCAAAATCCGACCACATAACCACCCCCTAAAAAGATAGCCATTAAAGATAGCATGGGGTTTAGGAAATAAAAGGCCATAACAGATACAAAGGTTAGCACAAAAACATTAAAGGTAATGGTGTCAGAAGCCAAGACCAGAATATAAGGAGTCAACCAGTCTAAGGTTTTGGAATCTAGGAAAAATAAGTGTTTATACATGGTAACCTCCTCTATGGCTGAAAAGCAAGACTTTTGTTTTTTTACCCCAAGACCCTATGTAAAAAAGTGAGCAAAAATGGTAAGTTTGCGATGATATTATTAACAATATGAATCGAATAAGAAGGATAGATACTCTTCGTATAACGTGTTAGACAGGCAAATAGACAGCCCACTGCCGTATAGACAAGAATATCTGCGAAACTTGGCAAGCTAGAAAAGTGGGGCAAGGCAAATAAGAATGACGGAAAGAGAAGATCCAGCCCCCACCTCGAATTCTTAAAGAAGGCATGTTGAAGCAGTCCTCTACACACCAATTCTTCCATCAGAGGTCCTAGTACGATTAAGGTTAGGTAAACACCAAACTCCGCAAAATTGGTCTCACTATAGGCAATAAACAAATTCCAACCTTCGTTCGTCCCCTGAACGTGTTTAGCTGTCAGATAGTTAAAACAGATAAGCACAACAGCTGCTAACACCGTCAGGACGGAATAGCTCAACCACTTTTTTCTAGGGATACGAAAGAGATAAGCATGGCCCGACCTAACCAAAATCCAAATCATCAAGCAGATAAAGAGAAGGCTGATGATGTTTCGAATCCAGATAATATTTCCTACCCAAGACGAGAACTCCCAATAATTGCTCCAAAATTGGGTTGTCCAAGACAGTCCGAAAAACAGAAACAAATAAGAAAGAATGGCACTCGTTTTGAAAAGAATAGAGTGTCTTTTCATAGAAATCCTCCCCACTATCTACAAGACAACGACTAGCCTAGTACCTCCCTTTGCCAGACCATAGGTTAGTCCCATATAAAACAAGCTACTTTTTATAATACTTCAAGCCCCACATGAGCAGAAGCGTGATAAACAAGTAGAGAATACACCTATATAAGCGATTAGTTGTTGATAGAATTCTGTTTCTGAAATACCTCTATACAAACAAATGACAAACATAAAATCTGCCAAGCCGATAAACATAAATTGATTGGTTCTAGGACTAACCAAATCATCATTTACTTATATTTAAGAGTATCTCTTTTATGTTAGTGTATATTAACACTAAAAAAACAAGTTAGGCCAATAATATTTAAAATGAACAATAACGGGGTTAAGTCTCTAAAAAAATTATCTACTGACTCTACAAGAAATACTATACATATTATAGTCGAAACTATCTTTTTCTTATCCATAATTATTTACTCCTTTCCTAACAAATCCAGATTATCAATCAAGAGCGATTTAACAGAATGTAGCAGCACCCTTTGCAACTTTGACAATTTCAGTATAGCACTATTTGTTAAAGTTTTTCATCCAAATCTTGAATTGTCATCGAGACATCTTGATTTGCAAAAATTTCATTAGCCCCTACTTTTTATAATACTTCAAACCCCAAATGAGTAGAAGCATGATAAGCAAGCAGAGAATAGCGCCAATATAGGCAATTAGTTGTTGGTAAGATTCTCCTGCTGTGATCCCTCTATACAAACAAATAATAGACATAAAACCTGTCAAGCCGATGAACATGAGTTGATTGGTTCTAGGACTAACCAAATCATCATCTTCAAATTCTCTTATCCTCATTTCCCTAGTGAGGTAAACAGTGACCAAAATAGAAGCCAAGTTAATAACCACTAAAAGAAATTGGAAAACCAAGGAAAAATTTAAAAACTGACGAGATAGAAATAGATAAGTAGAGACAAGTAAGGGCAACTGACCTAGGAACAATCTCGTAAGGAAGATGTTCCGTTTTTTAGCAAGAAAAGTTTTCATTTCTTTGCTCCTTTCTTTTTAGTTAAAGCAAAATAGAACATAACTGCAATCATATAGGCTATGGTATAAAACAGATGATACCAAGCACTCTCCCTAAGCGGATATAGAAAGATGGACATGATCAGATACAAGATAAAAATGACAAGTATTTTTTTCTTCATAAGATTTCCTCCTGAATCTTTGTTGAGCTAGAACCTTTACACTGCTAGTATAGCACTCATTTTGACCTTGGATCACTCAAATCATAAATGGTCATCAAAACATCTTGAATTGTTAAAAAATTTAAAAAGCAAGCATGAAAAACATACTTGCCCTATGGAAACTTAACAATGTGAAAATACAAAATAGAAAACTACTCACCCTCACTTCCGTATGTTCTCATATATTCTCATGATCGCAACAAGGATAGCAGCTGTCCCACTTGCCAAAGCGATAAGGGTAATGATAATGTTGAGGATTTCAGGCGTACTCCCTATTCTGTTGATAAGACGGAGTAGGGATATAACTGTCAACTGAATCAGGAGTATTGATTCTACTCTTACCAATGAAGTCAGTTGATTTTCAACCGCATATAAAAATGCTGGTAATAAAACACAGGCTATAGCAATCACAAACAGATTGCTCCCTGTTTCTTCTCCCTTGTTCACAACGGAAAGCATGAGAAGATTCGATGCTATGATCAACGTAGAACAGATGATAAAAAAGGATTTCTTATTCATTTAATATACCTCACATACTATAGTATTTTGTTTCGAACCCAAGAAATATTCTTCAAACTACTGCAACACCATCTCGCCGTAAAGCAGTACTGTCTATAACTAGTTTCCTAGTTTTCTTCAAATACTGATTTTTTATTGAAGACAAGAATGGGAAGCTCATTAACCATTATAGCAAAAAATAATGATAATATATATTATTTTTTTCGGTTTATGAATGATATTCGTTATTTTGGCAAGGAGAAAGTTCTTTGTTCAATTCAAGATGTTTCAATAACCATTCAAGATTTGGATGAAAAATTTTTTTAAAAAAATAGTGCTATACTAAATTTGTCACATTTGTAACATAGCAAGAATCTATATTCGGAGGCAAGTAATCATGAAGAATAAGATTTATTACATATCCAATATTTTTTTATGGAATATTACTATTTTTCTATTGGATTAACATCAAAAGTATTTATTTTTTTAGCAGTTTAATGTCCATAACTTTAATAACTCTATCTATAATAGGATTATTAAAAAAACTAAAAAAATAAAAAAAGTAGATATAGCAGAATTAGATTTCAAAAATTAGAAACCCCTCCCGATAGTTGATGATAGAGAAAAATTATTTCATACAAGCAATTTACTGTAACTCAAAACTACTTTGATTAACTATTCAGCCATACAGATCGAGAAACAAGCATTCTCGGTCTTATTTTTTATCATTCTGTATGTATTATAGTTAACACCTGACGAAAGATTTGATTTTGGCAGGTGGTATTTAGACTGGTATTGGGATGGCTTTTCGACAATCTTCATGACGGTATAGAGACCAACTCCTCTCCTCCCCTTTAGAACTTGCTCCAAAGGAGAAAAATCTCAGAAATGTCTATACCCTCTTCTTTGATGGAATTTTCAATGATAAAGGTCTCCTGTGCTCCATTTTTTAAAAAGGCGATTGAAACGTGAGGTTGACTGGCCTCTGCACTGGCTTCAATAGCGTTGTCACAAAGGATAGACACAATGGTTAGAAAGTCAAGCAAGCTCATCCCCTCGACCTGAATCTCCTCAGGAACTTCGACATTAAAGACAATCTTCTTATCTCTAGCTTTTAGAAATTTCCCTGCTAGAAGACTTTTGAGGGCACGGTCACGAATATTTACGAGTCGTCCAAGGTCATATTTATTGTCCTGCAATTTTTTTCACTAGAATCCTTTAAGACGGAGTCGTAGACCTCTTTTATCTGCTCCATATCCTCCTCTTCGATGCCCAGACGTAAGCTGGTTAAGAGGTTAGTGTAGTCATGGCGAAAGCTCCGGACTTCCTTGTAAAGTTCCTCTATATGCCGACTATATCGCTCCATATCTCTGTAGCGCAAGGCCTGCTCTTGGTCCAATCTCTCATGGAGTTTGTCCTTCAAATAGGTATCCAGTTTCTTGATAATCCCCATAAAAAGAGCAAGTAAAACACTAGAATCAGATGGCGAACAGTCGTTGATTGAATACCTTGTTCATATTCAAAGAAAGACAGACTTTGCATCACTAGATAGTAAGCCCCCATTATCCAGTTAATCGTGGTCAGGGACTTTTGAAAACCTTTATCGAGAATCTCCTTTCTCAAGTTAGTGAAATCATAGTCCAACCATTTCAAAAAGACTAAAACTATGAAGCAAACGAATATCGTCATCAATAAAAAGATAGGATTGCTACCTTTATCTACAATTTCTTGTCCCCAAAATGGAAGCACAAAATAGGAGACCCCTCTATAAAAGAGATTCACCAATATCATTGGAAAGAGACCATAAAAGAAGAGGAGTTTTTTAGGAAGCCCTCTTAACAGTAAGAAAGACAAACCTATACCGTACAAGGGTTCCATAAAATAAGATAGATAATCATTTCCTACTATATAGCTAATCATTACAAAAACAACTGCCAAAAGTAGCTTAAAAAGAAAGGCCTTAAAAATTCTCTCAAAATTGAGACCAATTCCATCTACCTTAAAGAAAATAACAATTTTTAGCCCATTAGTAATAAGCGTATACAATAATATCCAAGCAATATTCATAAACTCTCCTAGCTCAATGCAAGTTATTGATAGCTTCAGATACTTCCCTGACCTTATAACGCGCGATTAGACAGCTTCCACCATTGGGAAAGAAAAGGAGTTTTTCTTTCTTATCCAAACGAACCACATTGGCTGGATTGATGAGAAAAGAGCGATGGCACTGCAAGAGACGAGGCTCCTGCTTGAAAACCTCCTCTAAACTCGCTGTAAATTCCAGCCTGTCCGTCTTGGTATAGAGAATAACACGATGGGCTCTGGGCGACGTTTCGAGATAGTAAACCTCTTTAAAAAGGGTACTGGAATTGGGCAAATTTTTGATTTAAAGTAAAAGCAATCTTCCGCCAGACTTTTACTGTCTTGACTATTGGCATAGAGGAGAGCTGTCTCGATCCGAGATTCAAACTCCTCTGCCGAAAGGGCCTTATCAATATAGTCCAGAGCAGACACTTGGTAGCGAAAGGACAGGGGCATAAACTCCGAGTGAGTCGTCACAAAGACAATCAGGGCATAGGGGTCTCGATCCCGAATCTTTCTAGCCACTTCCAGACCCCTTCATCTCCTCATTTCGAATCTCAATATCCAAAAAGAATAGCTGATGCGCCCCCTTCTCATGCACCTCTGCCAGCAGCTGGTCTGGCTTACCAAAAACTTCAAAAGAACTGGGAGTGATATGATGTTCCTTCAAAAGTTTCTCAATCGTCGTTTCAATCCTAGTCTGTTGGGAAAAATCATCTTCTAAAACAAATATTCTCATCTTCTTACTCTCCTTGTTTCGATTTCTTCCTAAAAAGAGGATAGCAAAAATACTATGATACAAGTCCACCAAATCCTAAACAGGCCTTCAACGCTCCTGAAAGGTAGCTTCTTCCTCAAATAAGCATGATAATCTTACCACTATTTTATCATAAAATCTTAACAGTACCATTCAGGAAATTTCAAGGGCAATTAAAGATTTTATGGTGAAAAAGGAGATAAAAGTGATAGACTGACAGTATCAAAACACAGTTGCTAGAAACAAGACTAGCACCCAGATTAAAGGAGGAATTCTCATGACAGACACAGACCCCATCAAAAGAGCTCAGACTTTGATTACTGACTTAAACAAAGCCTATCAAGCATGCAAACAGGCAACCGCTGACGACGTCCGCTTTCAGGAGCAATTAAACTCTATTCTTGGTTTTCTAGCCAAGGCTGAAACAGTGGATAATCGAGTCTTGATTGAATTGGAAAAATTTTACCAGACTTCCAGTCTTCTCATGGGACTCAGCGCTCTCAATCCAGACGCTCCTACTCGCGCTGCTTGGCGGGCCTATGACCGCTTCCACTTTGACCAAGTCAAGACTAAGTTGAGTCTCTACGGGCCAACCATTATCTTGTAGAAAGTAAAAGAAGCTGAGACAAACTGAACTCAACTTCTTTTTTAGTGTCATATAGGCAATGTTAATCCTGCATCTGACGTTTGACCTGATAAGGCAAATACAAGACTAGTAAAACCAAACCAGCTCCCAGTAAGGCTAGAAGGGCTAGTTTTTCTTGGAAGGTAATCAACCCGACAACTAATTCCACTACTAAGACCAAACTGGTCAATCCTCGGACTACAGCCTGTAAGCCTTTTTCCTTTTGCCCCTTGTCCAGTGGAAAGAGTTGGGTCAAATACTGGTAGTCAAAGGCGTGATAGAGGGCCAGCAACTGGAAGAGCAAGAGGTAGTTAAACAGCACTACCACTGCTGTCGCAATCCAAGCTTGCTCGATAAAAATCTGCGCCAGCAAGGAAAGTAGTAGCAGACGGAGACTGAGGGCAAAGAGGTCTCCATTTCGCAGATAAGAACGCAGATAGAGATTTTGCCAAATCTTTCCAGGCACCTTCTGAACAACCTTTAAGATAAAGTCCAGATAGGCACGACGCTTGACGCTGTTTGAAATTCCCTTTACCTGAGTAAAAAGGGCAAAGAAACGAAGCAAGACTTGCTTGCGCTTGCTTTCTTGAGTCAAATGACATAATCCCAGTCCAGTCCAGTTTCAGTAAAAAATTTGTTAGCTTTTTGACGAAAGAGCAGGTATTTCCCTGCAGCTAATAAGAGCACATAGACCAGAAAAACTGGCAAGCCATAGCCCATTGCTAAAAATAAAGGCGCAAATAACAGCAAGAAAAAGGGTCTGGACAAAGAGCCAAAAAGACTAGGGAAATTCCAGTTTGACGCTTTAGATGAAGCTTGATTTCCTCTTCTCCGACTAAGAGAAAGAGCTTGTCAGGAGCCTCCATATAGGTAGCAATTCCACCCCAAAGCAAAAGCAAAACAGAGGTAATTCCTACAAACAAAAGGATAGGCCAATGATTTTCAGGAAAATGTTGCAAGAGTTGACTGTACTGGTAGGCTAGAAAGCCCAGCAGGACAAGCAGGAACAAGACAAAGTGGTCATTGAGAACATAGCGCAAATAACCAAGACACTCCTTACGAAAAGCCTGCTTTCTCTTTAAAAACAAGTCTTTCATAGCTCCTCCTCTTTGGTCAGAGCCAAGTAAATATCATTCAAACTAGCCTCAGGCATGTCAAAGGCTTCGCGCAGTTGCAGGAGATTTCCCTTAGCACGCACTTCCCCTTTGTGAAGAATGACAAAGGCATCACACATCTTCTCCGCCGAATCCAACACGTGGGTGCTCATGAGAATGGACTTGCCCTTTTGCTTTTCCACTTCCAAAAGCTGAATCAAGTCCGCAATAGCCAGCGGATCGAGACCAAGGAAAGGCTCATCCACGATGAAAAAGACTCGGATCCACCACAAAAGCACAGATAATCATGACCTTCTGCTTCATCCCTTTTGAAAAATGAACAGGGAACCAGTCTAATTTCTGGTCCAGACGAAACATTTTTAACAAAGGTTCTACTCGATCAAAAGCCACTTTCTGCTCAATACCATAAGCCATAGCAACCGTTTCGATATGCTCTCTGAGGGTCAATTCCTCATACAAGCTAGGCGTTTCTGGAATGTAGCCAATTTGCTTGCGGTAACTTGTCGCATCTTCTTGCAGTGTCAGGCCATTGATATTGATAGAACCGCTATAAGGTGTCAACAGACCGATAATCTCATTGATTGTCGTCGATTTACCCAGCGCCATTGAGACCAATCAAACCAACCAACTGCCCACTTTCAACAGTAAAAGGACACATCTTTCAAGACAGGGACATGGACATAACCACCTGTCAGGTTTTTAATTTCTAACATATTTTCTCCAAATCTGGTATAATGTAGCTATATTATATCAAAATTCAATACAGTAGAGGTAGATTTTATGTCAGATTGCATTTTTTGTAAAATCATCGCAGGGGAAATTCCTGCTTCAAAAGTATATGAAGATGAGCAGGTCCTTGCCTTTCTTGATATCTCTCAAGTGACACCAGGACACACCTTGGTCGTGCCAAAAGAACACTATCGCAATCTTTTGGAGATGGATGCTACGAGCGCCAGCCAACTCTTTGCCCAAGTACCAAAAGTAGCTCAAAAAATCATGAAAGTCACTAAGGCTGCTGGTATGAATATCATTTCCAACTGTGAAGAAGTCGCTGGTCAAACAGTTTTTCATACTCACGTTCACCTTGTGCCTCGCTACAGTGCTGACGATGACCTCAAGATTGATTTTTATCGCCCACGAACCAGACTTTGACAAACTTGCTCAAGTCGCTGAAACCATCAAAAACGCTTAAGGAGTTGCTATGAAATTATCCAACCTACTGCTATTTGCAGGAGCTGCAGCCGGAAGTTATCTGGTCACAAAAAATCGCCAAACCATCACAGATGAAGTCTTGAATACCACTGACCGCGTTCAAGCTATCAAGGACGATGTGGATATTATCCAAAAACAGCCTGCAAATCATTGACCAGCAAAAAGAACTCATCAAGGAATACCAAGAAGACCTGACTTATAAAGTTTAAAGGTCTTGGAAAAAGGATATCCAGACTAGACTAGCTGTTATCAAAGAAACACAGGAAATTGAAGATAAGTAAAAAGAGCCCGACGGCTCTTTTTAGTTTATAGATTTTTTAAGACTTTCCTTAAGTAATGACGGACGGTAGCGACCTTCTTCGAAGTTCCATACCTAAACTTTGAGCCTAGGTCTCAAAAGTTTCGAACACCTGAAACAAAAACTATTTCAGGTGTTTTCATTACAGCGGAAAGTCTGGGGAAGCATTTAATTTATACTCAATGAAAATCAAAGAGCAAATTAGGAAACTAGTCGAGGTTGCTCAAAAACACTGTTTTGAGGTTGTAGATAAGACTGACGAAGTCAGTCACATATATACGGCAAGGCGACGTTGACGCGGTTTGAAGAGATTTTCGAAGAGTATTAGTTATGACATGGTAAATGAGTTGTCTAAATTGTGATGTATAGTTGATGGGATATAACTTGTCTCTGCTTTTAAAAAAAGAGCCCATCGGCTCTTTTTTTGTTTATTCTCCATCAAAGGCATCTTTAATATGGTCAAAGAGCTCTTTTTCTTTGGATTTGACTTTTCAAAGTCACCCTGCAGCTGCGAATTCTTTTCAAGAGCTGCTTTTTTTGGCGGTCGTTCAAGCCTGTCGGTGTTACGACATTAACAGTAACGTATTGGTCACCAACTGCACCACCACGAAGGCTCGGAGCTCCCTTTGCCACGTAGGCGGAATTTCTTACCAGTCTGAGTTCCCTCTGGAATAACCAATTCAACATCACCGTGAACCGTTGGGATATCTACTGTATCACCAAGAGCCGCTTGGACGAAAGTTGAGGTTGAGATTGTAGAAGATAGTCGTTCCTTCACGTTCAAACTTGTCGCTGGCTTCCACAGAAACCACTACATACAAGTCACCATAAGGTCCACCGTTAAAGCCAGCTTCACCTTGACCAGCTAGGCGAATTTGTTGACCTGTTTCCACACCAGCAGGGATTTTTCACATGTACGCTATGAGCTTGTTTTTTTCATGACCTGTTCCATGACATGTTGTACATGGATCTTTGATTTCTTTTTCCACGACCATGACAGACATCACAGGTTACTTGACGACGCATCATACCAAGAGGAGTCTGTGTATCAACGTTAATGACACCAGCGCCATGACAGCGTCCACAAGTGACTGGACTTGTTCCTGGCTTAGCACCAGAGCCATTACATGTACGACAGCTTGCTTCACGGTTGTATTTAACTTCTTTTTCAGCTCCAAAAATAGCTTCTTCAAAGGTCAAATTCACACGATACTGGAGGTCATCCCCTTGACGAGGAGCGTTTTGGATTGCGCGAAGCACCGCCACCGCCAAAGAAACTTGAGAAAATGTCCTCAAAACCACCGAAACCACCTGCTCCGTTGAAACCGCCGAAACCACCAGCACCACCAAAGCCACCGTTGGCTCCAGCCGCACCATATTGGTCATAGGCCGCACGTTTTTGGTCGTCACTCAAAGTCTCATAGGCTTCCTGAACTTCCTTGTACTTTTCCTCAGCACCAGGCTCCTTGTTGATATCTGGGTGATATTTTTTTCGAAAGCTTACGATAAGCCTTTTTTTGATCTCGTCTGCCGAAGCGTTTTTTTGACACCCCCAGACGATCATAAAAATTCAGTATTGTTCATAATTCAAGATACAGGGACGTCAAACGGACACAGCCAAAATAGGAGTTTTGACGACGGACGCTTGCGTCCTAGAAAAAACTATCTTTTTGGCACAGTCCGTAGCCCGTGTTCAGTTACGAACACCCTTGTTCCTTTCTATTGATATTGTGAATCGAACCACCATTTAAGTCGGGTTCAATTCTTTCTTTTATATTGAGTAAGAAATTTTGGAACCCGTGTTCAATTCCCTGAACACCCTTTGTTCCTTTCTATAATTTTTCATGTAAATCTTTAGAGGCTGTTTTTCTATACTCTGCTTCACTTGATTAAACTCTTCATCTGATAGAGTAAAAATCAAATCCTCTTCTGAATATTCGTTCTGTTCTTTAAAAATAGTTGTCAGTATTTTCTGCCAAACCCTAGACTAAGAATCACTTTTCCTTGCAAACTCTAGATTTGCAAAAGCCTATAGCCGTAATGATATTTGTTTTATCTTGCACAAGCAGTTTGGGTTGGAAATTCTCACGTGGAAGAAATTCAAAATAATCAAAGAAGTTTTGCCAAATTCCACCTGTAAATTTAGTATCGCTCAATAAACCTGCTTTTCGCCAATAAAAGAGGGCGCTGAAGAAATAGTCAGCAATTAAGATATCCTGCTCATCAAGTCCCTTCAAAAAAACGAGATCTAATTTTCTCATCCTGTAGAGCAGGTCCTATATTTACCATTCCTGGCAAAAATGACACAAGAATAATCTTCTATACGGATTTGATCCAATGTTTTCGTCGGTCGACAAGGCAAACCATCCTCAGAGACCACCATCGAATTCTCAGAAGCTACATAATCAATCGTGATATCAAAAGACAGAGCTAAAGTACTTGTTAAAGCAGTTATCTCATAAAGAGAAAAATTAGGATAAATGATACAAAGTACTTTTTTCATACGCAACATCCTCTATTTTACCGAAAAACAGAGGCTGGGTTGCAACCTCTGGATTTCTTCTTATACTCGCCTGATTTTCTAGTTCGGGATAAAATAGTCCACTGGACTATTTTATTTTTCCGTAAACTCTCCGTCTACGACGTCATCGCCTGCGTTTCCTGTTGCTTGTGCGCCTTCTGCTCCTGCTTGAGCTTGTTGAGCTGCTGCAGCTTGTTCGTAGAGTTTAACAGCAAGTCCTTGAGCTTTTTCGTTCAATGCTTCAAGTTTTGCTTTCATGTCGTCCAAGTTGTTGTCTTCTTGAGCTTTCTTAAGGTCATCAAGGGCAGCTTGGGCAGCGTCACGTTCTGCGTCGAAACCTTTTCCTTCAGTTTCCTTGATAGTCTTTTCAGTCGCAAAGATTGCTTGGTCTACTTCGTTACGAAGGTCAACTTCTTCTTTACGTTTCTTATCTGCTTCAGCGTTTGCTTCTGCATCTTTCATCATGCGGTCGATTTCTTCGTCAGTCAAACCTGAGTTTGATTGGATCACAATAGTTTGTTCTTTTTGAGTTCCAAGATCTTTAGCCTTAACAGACACGATACCGTTCTTGTCGATATCAAATGTTACTTCGATTTGAGGAATTCCACGAGGTGCAGCTGGGATATCAGTCAATTGGAAAGCGTCCAAGAGTCTTGTTATCTCGTCGCCATTGGGCGTTCACCTTGAAGAACGTGGATATCAACGGCTGGTTGGTTGTCTGCTGCTGTTGAGAAGACTTGTGATTTAGATGTTGGAATTGTTGTGTTGCGATCGATGAGTTTTGTGAAGACACCACCCATTGTTTCGATACCAAGTGACAATGGTGTTACGTCAAGAAGGACAACGTCTTTGACATCACCAGTGATGACACCACCTTGGATCGCAGCACCCATAGCAACTACTTCGTCAGGGTTTACTGATTTGTTTGGTTCTTTACCAGTTTCAGCCTTAACAGCTTCTACAACGGCTGGGATACGAGTTGAACCACCAACAAGGATAACTTCGTCGATTTCTGACAAGCTCAAACCTGCATCTGAAAGGGCTTGACGAACTGGAACTTTTGTACGTTCTACAAGGTCACGAGTCAAATCGTCAAATTTCGCACGAGTCAAAGTCATTTCCAAGTGAAGAGGTCCAGCTTCACCTGCAGTGATAAATGGCAAGCTGATTTGTGTTGAAGTTACACCAGAAAGGTCTTTCTTCGCTTTTTCAGCTGCATCTTTCAAACGTTGCATTGCCATCTTGTCAGTAGACAAGTCGATACCGTTTTTCTTTCTTGAATTCTGCTACCAAGTGGTCGATGATTTTTTGGTCAAAGTCGTCACCACCCAGTTTGTTGTCCCCTGCAGTTGACAATACGTCGAAGACACCGTCACCCAATTCAAGGATAGAGACGTCGAATGTACCACCACCAAGGTCGAATACCAAGATTTTTTCTTCTTTATCAGTCTTGTCCAAACCGTAAGCAAGGGCTGCTGCAGTTGGTTCGTTGACGATACGTTCTACTTCAAGACCAGCGATTTTACCAGCGTCTTTTGTTGCTTGACGTTGAGCATCGTTGAAGTAAGCTGGAACTGTGATAACTGCTTTAGTTACTTTTTCACCAAGGTAGTCTTCAGCGTAGCCTTTCAAGTATTGAAGAATCATAGCTGAGATTTCTTGTGGAGTGTATTCTTTTCCGTTTGCAGAAACTTTTTCAGAAGTACCCATCTTAGACTTGATAGAGATAACTGTATCTGGGTTTGTGACTGCTTGACGTTTTGCAGCGTCACCAACGATGATTTCGCCGTTTTTAAATGATACTACAGATGGAGTTGTGCGGTTTCCTTCTGGGTTTGCGATGATTTTGCTTTCAGTTCCTTCAAGAACTGCAACTGCTGAGTTTGTTGTACCTAAGTCAATACCGATAATTTTAGACATGTGTTTTTTTCTCCTTAAATTTTAATTCGAATTTTGATTTTTTTGATATTTTCCCTTAAGTGGTGGGGACGTAGAGCAACTCCCGTCAGGGATTTTCATCACTATTTTTGAGCCTATTGTCTCAAAAAGTTTCCCTGTCTCAGTAGCGCCAGCTACTGAAACTTTCACCACTGGTCGCAAATATCTCTCCTTGCAAAGCCTCAGCTTGCTTTTTATCTTTCTTCATAGTTTATTGTCGTTTCGGACAAGTTTTCTATTATGTATGTCTGCAACCGTCAGAATCGCCTAGTTGTAAACCACTACCATTGCTGGGCGTAGGATGCGGTCATGGAGTTTGTAGCCTTTTTGGAAAGACTTGGGCGATGGTATCTGCTGGGTGTTCATCGTCTGCTGGGAGAGTTTGATGACCATATGGTAGTTATGGTCAAATTCACCGTCAGCTGCGATTTCTTCGATTCCTTCTTCTTTCAAAGCGTGAATCAGCTTTCTTTGCACCATCTCCAATCCTTTTTTTGACATCGTCTGTCAAACCTTCAACTGCGAGTGCACGCTCAAGGTTATCCAAAGAAGGGAGAATCGCTTTTTGCCAAGTCCTGGCTACGATAACGTTGCAAGTTTTTGACGCTCTTCATTGGCACGGCGTTGATATTTTTGCATTTCTGCATGAGCGCGAAGATATTTGTTTTTCGAACTCATCTGCACGTTCATTTGCCAAGTCCAACTCAGACTTTCTCAGGAGTTGTTTCTTCACCGTTTCCACAACTTCCTCTTCTTGGACTTCTTCTACTTCTTCATTTTTTATATCTTGGGCCATTTTCGCCTCCTTTAATGATTTCAATCTTAATGTACTTCGTAATGATTACTGCTGAGGTAGCGGTAAAAATCTGTCAACTTCATGGTCAAAACACGATTGACAACATTGACTTGGTTGATTAGCTGTTGATAATCCAGATTAACTGGACCGATAATGGCTAGAATTCCAACTCCCCGATAAGGAATGAGGAACTTGCTACTAATCACCGCTAGGTCAGCTAGACAGGACTCTTGACTGTCTGCAACACGGACGTTTTGCATCTGATCTTCACGCAACCCCTCACGAATCTCCAGAGCCACCTTTTGCGGTTGGTCAAAGAACTGATAAGCTGCTAGATTGGCAAAATTCAAGAGATTAACCTTGCCCGCCACCACTAATGTTTTTCGTTGAACATTTCCTTAAAGATATGTTCAAAGAGATCGATAACATTGTCCGTTGTTGTAAAGTAACGCTGGATAATCTGCGGAATCTCCGTCCGAATCTTGTAGTGAATATCTAGAACGGTGTGGCTGAGGAAACGTTCCTGAATGATGCTCTTCAGTTTCAGCAAATCCTCCTGCAAGAAGTTCCTTGGAATCAGAAACTGACTGGTAACCGTTCGAGACTCGTCTAGGGTAAATACTGCCAAGGCTGTATGTTGCCCCAAAACAACGATATCAAAGGCTGTCAAACGTTGCCTGCTCGGCTCAACATCCAGTGCTACTACCGTACAGCCACTCAAGTCTGTCAGTAGATTAGCGCCTCTTGCAGAATATCCTCCAATTTGAAGAATTCCTGATCAAAGGCTTTTGACAATCTCATAAACCTCATTTTCAGCCAATCGGTCAAAATCCAGTGAGTGTTTCACATAGTACTGAAAACCAGCAACACTTGGCATCCGACCACTTGAAGTATGAGCCTTCTCAAGCAAACCTTGCTTTTCTAGAGCCGCCATGTCATTACGAATGGTTGCACTGCTAGAGTTAATAGACTCTTGCAAGGCTTTGGATCCGACAGGTTCGTGCGTTTTGGTAAAGATGTCAATAATCAGATTTAAAAATATCCTGCTGACGCTCTGTAACCATCTCATCACTCCTCTCTGTCTGATCGATTAGCACTCGACACACTCAAGTGCTAACTTATGATTCTATTATACACCCTTAAAAGAGAATGTCAAGATAAAAACTCAAAAAATTAGCACTCTTTTATCAAGAGTGCTAAAAATCAGTCTAAAGACCTAGAACCTTACTCTTCATCTACTTGGTATTTCATTTTTAAGTCTGAAAAAAACCATGGATTAGATAAGAAATCAGTAAAAGCATATAAAAGAAAAATAATGAAGAAAGACATAGAAAGCTCTTCTTTAAATAAACTCATACAAACAACAAGACCACCTGAGAAAGCAACTGTACATGAACGAAGTCTATATCGCATGACTTCCCATCTGAGACCCTTACTCATATAGACTTGATCCTCTGGAAGTAAATCAGAAGACGATTTACGAAGAATCGAACAAAAACCTCTTTCTATCAATTCCCAACCTCTATTTCTAAAATCTTGCAGTTCATGCTTATATTTTTTAAGAAATCTAGAATCATAGATACGGTAGATGACATCGTCTGGTTGACATTGGTCAAAAATAGAAAAACCAAAACGACTCAGTTCTATACCTCCAACCTTTCAAAGTGCATCTCATGCAAATATTCTTCTTCCTTGTCCAAATCAACAATGGTAAAAATCCGAAATTGCTTTTTATTTATCATGACTTCCCCTCCAATTTTGAGCATACCTAGCCCTATCATAAATCTGATAATTCCTTCTTTTTATGCCATAACTTCCAGCTAATATAGGCAACTATTAACAAAAGGATTAAAAGACAAGAAAACATCTAGCCCGACCGCAAGAAAACTCCATAGACCATACGCATTACTTCTATTGAGCAATTTAAGTAAGAATGGTATATGTATGGCTAGCAAAAGTAAAACAGGTACTAATCGCAGTCTTAAAATGCGATTAACCATAGCTAACTTCCCAGCAACGTCATTATAGATTTCAAATTCTGCATCCGATTCAATTTCAGAATGCGCTTTTCTAAAATAGGAAAAACTATTAAAGTCTGTAATATGCTCCCAGCCACAGTCTTTAAACAGTTGTAAATAGGAGGATCTCTCTGATTTTTCCATTGGGTAAAAATCCAACTGATAAGACACTTGCTCAGGCTGACACTTTTTCAAAGGTATACTTAACTGCAAACAATAAGATAGAATAGCTTACTTTCCTAAGTTTCCAGCCCTTAGCATGCATTTCTCTAAAGTATAGAGCCTCCCTCTCATAATCCGCAATTGTAAAAATTCGATAAACAATTTTCTTTTCCATCATCCTTCCTCCCGACTGTTTCTATAGAGGCGTTCAATACGTTTCAATTCAATATCTAAGACTTTTCGTCCCAAGTCTGTAATCTGATAGATTTTCCGTTTTTCCTCTTCTCGGACAAAGGAAATCAAACCATCCTTTTCCATCTTTGACAAGGTCCCATACATAGTTCCAGGACTAATCAAGACTTGCGAATCTGTCATCTCCTTGACCTTTTGCGTAATACTATAACCATGACCTTCCTTTTGCAGACAGAACAAGATATAAAAACCTGTTTCCGTCATCGGAAGATAAACTCGACGAATCTTATCCGTTAATTCCATTTATAGCCACCTCCTATCCAGTTCGATATATCGCACTTCGTTATATAAAATATATCACACCTCGATATAAAACACAAGAAAAAAGACCGCCCTCAGGCAATCTTTCTTCTATATTAGTATTAGTAAAGATCTAAATAGTTATCAATTTCCCATTGTGAAACGAAGGTTGCATAACTTGCCCATTCGATTCGTTTAGCTTCAAGGAAACTAGTATAGATATGTTCTCCAAGAGCCGCTCTGACAACCTCATCTTCAGTCAAAGCTTTCAAAGCGTTGTGAAGAGTTGATGGAAGGTCTGTAATACCAGCTTCCTTACGCTCTTCTGCTGTCATGATGTAGATATTTTCTTCGATAGGAGCTGGTGCTTCGATTTTATTTTCAATACCATGCAAACCAACTTCCAACAGAACTGCCATAGCGATGTATGGGTTTGCCATTGGATCCACTGAACGCAACTCAAGACGAGTTCCCATACCGCGTGAAGCAGGCACGCGCACAAGTGGCGAACGGTTACGACCAGCCCAAGCAATGTAAACAGGCGCTTTCATAACCTGGAACCAAACGTTTGTATGAGTTAACCGTTGGGTCTCATGATAGCAGTATAGTTGTAGGCATGCTTTGATCAAACCGCCAAGGAAATGGTAGGCTGTTTCTGACAACTGCATTCCTTTTTGGATCATTTGGATCAAAGAAGGCATTATTTCCTTCAGCATCAAACAAGGACATATTACAGTGCATACCTGATCCAGCAATACCAAATTTTGGTTTGGCCATAAAAGTTGCGTAAAGGCCATGTTTGCGAGCAATGGTTTTAACAACAAGTTTAAAGATTTGAATCTTATCACAAGCACGGAGAACTTCATCGTACTTGAAGTCAATCTCATGTTGTCCAACCGCAACCTCGTGGTGACTCGCTTCTACTTCAAATCCCATTTTGTCAAGACATTGACAATCTCACGACGTGTATTGTCCGCAAGGTCAGTAGGCGCCAAATCAAAGTAGCCACCCTTGTCATTTACTTCAAGTGTTGGGTCTCCATTTTCATCCAACTTAAATAGGAAGAATTCTGGCTCTGGCCCAAGATTGAAGGATTTGAATCCCACTTCTTCCATGTGACGAAGAGCACGTTTCAAATTGCCACGAGGGTCACCTGCAAATGGTTCACCTTCTGTTGTATAGACATCACAGATCAAACCTGCAACACTTCCATTTTCATCTCCCCAAGGGAAGACTGTCCATGTATCCAAGTCAGGATGCAAGTACATATCTGACTCATTGATACGTACAAAACCTTCAATAGAAGATCCATCGAACATAGCCTTGTTTGACAAGACTTTATCTAACTGTTCATCTGTAGCAGGAATTTCGACGTTTCTTTCATCGTTCCCCAAAAATATCTGAGAACATAAGACGAATAAAGGTAACATTTTTTTCCTTGACTTCACGACGAATATCTGCAGCTGTGATTGGCATGAGTTTTCTCCTTAATGTATGACTACTTGCGGTTACCTAACCGCGACCAAAAGGTGACCGTACTGAAGCAAAGCGACCCCTGTTGAAGGAGTTCATTGTGAAGTGCACGACGCACCTCAGTCTGACTCACTGCTTTCTTGGATTTCGCTTCACGTTCAGCATATTTTTTTCTTAATGGCGCTGATATTATAACCTTCAGAGATATAATCTTTGATTTCAAGCAGACGATCCATGTCATTCAAGGAATACATGCGACGGTTTCCCTTCGTTTCGATCAGGCTTTAATCAACTCTTGATCTTCATAATAACGAATCTGACGCGCCGATAGATCGGTCAACTTCATAACACTGCCGATAGGAAAAACAGCCATATTTCGGCGAAATTCTTTTTTTCCTTCATTTACAATTTCCTTCTTTCTGTCTATTATAGTCTAAAAAAAGACAAACGTCAATTGATAATGTTATAAAATGTAACATTATTTTTTTCTTTTTTTCTAAAAAAAGAGCCGAATGCGATCAATATCGTAATTTACGAGAATTGCGACAAAAAAACTCCCATGAAAGTTTCTGATACACGCGCAAATACGTACAAAATTGTTTCGCCCGCTCGGAATCGATAGGGTAATGATTAACATAGTCGCTACACCACCAATAACCCCCTGCTTTGTTATTCATGGCTACATTTGTCATAATAGTTAACATGGTGCAGATTGGAACAACTACTAAAGGTCACCCAAAAAGGCTTCGTGGAAAAAAAGGTATTTAATAGGAAAGAAGACCAGAGCATAGAGGCCACCGATACTATTTCCTAGAATACGCGAAGTCCCGAAAATGAACACTCTTATCAAAACTCTCCCTCAGGCTAAAAAAACGGCTGTCAAAGCACCGATTTGAAGACCTTTCCAGCCAAAAAAGCCAAAAATCAAGAGAACTAGAAAAACAGCAATACCTGTTTTAAAGGTTCTCATACCAAGTTTGAACTGGGATTTATCGAATTTATATTTTTTTAAAATAACTCATAATCTCAACTTTCTATTTCCATTTTATCATAAATTTGGATGATTTTTATGAGCAATAGTTGAGAGGAAGCGTTTTTTTATTTTTAAGCAAAAGAAAAGAGGAACTTTCATCCCTCTCTCTTTGATTTATTTATAAAATCTTATTTTTTTCTGTCAAGGCTGCAAGTCCTGGAAGAACTTTACCTTCAAGAAGTTCCATTGATGCTCCACCACCAGTTGAGATCCATGAGAACTTGTCTGCGCGACCAAGGTTAATCGCTGCGGCAGCTGAGTCACCACCACCGATGATTGATTTAACGCCTGGTTGTTTCACGATAGCATCCATCACACCGATTGTACCAGCTTGAAGTCTGGGTTTTCAAACACACCCATAGGTCCGTTCCATACAACTGTTTTTGGCACCAGTCAAAGCTTCGTCAAATTTAGCGATAGATTTTTGGACCGATGTCAAGACCAAGGAAGCCTTCAGAAACTGCTTCACCTTCAGTGTCACGCACTTCAGTGTAACCAGCAAATGCGTTAGCTTCTTTTTGAGTCAACTGGCAAGATCAATTTACCGTTTGCTTTTTTTCAAGAAGAGCTTTTCGCAACATCCAATTTGTCTTCTTCTACAAGTGAGTTACCGATTTCGATACCTTGTGCTTTGTAGAATGTGTAAGTCATACCACCACCGATAAGGACTTTATCAGCTTTTTTTCAAGCAAGTTTTCGATAACACCGATCTTGTCTGAAACTTTTGAACCACCAAGGATAGCCACGAAATGGACGTTCTGGAGTTTCAACTGCTTCTTGGATGTAGGCAATTTTCGTTTTTCAAGAAGGAAACCAGCAACTGCTTTTTTTCAACGTTTGCTGAGATACCAACGTTAGATGCGTGTGCACGGTGAGCTGTACCGAATGCATCGTTTACGAAGATACCATCTCCAAGTGATGCCCAGTATTTACCAAGTTCAGGATCGTTTTTTTAGATTCTTTTCTTGCCGTCAACATCTTCGTAACGAGTGTTTTTCAACCAAGAGAACTTGTCCATCTTCAAGAGCGTTGATAGTCGCTTCCAATTCAGCACCACGAGTGACACCTGGGAAAACAACGTCTTGACCCAATTTAGCTGCCAAGTCAGCAGCTACAGGAGCAAGTGATTTACCAGCTTTGTCTGCTTCTTCTTTTCACACGTCCAAGGTGAGAGAAGAGGATAGCACGTCCACCTTGTTCGATGATGTACTTGATAGTTGGAAGAGCTGCAGTGATACGGTTGTCGTTGGTAATTACGCCATCTTTTCAATGGTACGTTGAAGTCAACACGAACGAGAACTTTTTTTCCCTTTCAAGTCAACGTCTTTAACAGTCAAAGTTTTTGCCATGTTACAAAAAAACCCCTTTATTTATTTTTATTCAGAAACTATTATATCACACTTTTGGAAATATAAGGAAAGATTTCACAAGATTTTTTTCGATATTTAATCTTCTGTGACATGCTAGAGTATATTATTTTTTTCTTTTGTCTCACGAATTTTCTTTCTAAAAATCTTAGCTTAACACTTGTTAGATTTACTTTTTATCCTTTTAAAATAGAATAGGAGAAATTCCGTTATTATTTTTCGGAGGAAAAAGAAATGTCCATTAATTGGCAGGAAATTTTATTTCACTTTTTAGGTGGTCTGGGACTATTCTTATATAGTATCAAGACCATGGGAGACGGTTTGCAACAAGCTGCTGGAGATCGCCTTCGTTTTTACATTGACAAGTACACCAGCAATCCCTTTTTAGGTGTTCTAGTTGGGATTGTCGTGACTGCCTTGATTCAGTCGAGTACAGGGGTTACAGTTATCACGGTTGGACTGGTCAGCGCTAGTCTTCTCACTCTTAGACAGGCTATCGGAATTATCATGGGAGCTAACATCGGAACCACCGTTACTTCCTTTATCATCGGTTTCAAGCTTGGTGAGTATGCTTTTACCCTTGATTTTTCCTTGGAACCATGTTCCTCTTCTTTACAAAAAACAGAACAGCAAACAATATCGGGCGCATCCTGTTTGGTGTAGGAGGAATCTTTTACGCCCTCAACCTCATCAGTGCCGGTATGAGTCCTCTTAAAGATTTACCACAATTCAAGGAATATATGGTAACCTTGGGACAAAATCCTGTGTTGGGAGTTTTTGCTGGTGCGGTGATTACTGTTCTCATCCAAGCTTCTTCTGCAACAATCGGGATTTTGCAAGGTCTCTATGCAGGTGGATTCCTTGACCTTAAAGGTTCTCTACCAGTTCTCTTCGGGGATAATATAGGGACAACCCTAACTGTTATCATCGCGGCAGCTGGAGCCAATATCTCTGCGAAACGCGTTGCTGCAACCCACGTTACCTTTAACGTTTTAGGAACTATTCTTTGCTTAATCTTATTAGGTCCCTTTACGTCTATGATTGAGTACTTCCAGGCACTCCTTAATCTCTCACCTGAGATGACCATCGCCTTCTCTCACGGTGCCTTTAATGTAAGTAACACCATTGTACAATTTCCATTCATCGGAACCTTGGCCTACTTTGTAACCAAGCTCATCCCTGGTGAAGATGAAGTTGTCAAGTACGAGCCACTTTATCTTGATGAGCATTTGATTAAACAAGCTCCATCAATCGCTCTCGGAAATGCGAAAAAAGAACTCCTCCACCTAGGAAATTATGCTTCTAAAGCCTTTGACCTTTCTTATAACTACATCATTGACTTTAATGAAAAGGTTGCTGAAAAAGGCCACAAGACGGAAGAAGCTATCAATACCATTGATGAAAAATTGACTCGTTACCTCATTACTCTTTCAAGTGAAACCCTTAGCCAGAAAGAAAGTGAAGTGCTGACCAACATCCTGGATTCATCCCGTGATTTAGAACGGATTGGGGACCACGCAGAAGCTCTTCTCAACCTGACTGACTACCTTCAACGTAAAAAAATGTTGAGTTCTCTGAAAGCTGCTTTGCAAAGAATTAGCTGATATCTATCAAAAAAACCACTGACTTTTATCAAGGATGCCCTTGATAGCGTGGAAAAACAATGATATTGAAAAAAAGCTCAAAGTCTGATTGAACGCCATAAAGAAATCAACAATATGGAACGTGTTCTCAGAAAAACTCATATCAAACGCCTCAACAAGGGTGAGTGTTCAACGCAAGCTGGGGTCAACTATATCGACATCATTTCCCACTACACTCGTGTATCTGACCACGCTATGAATCTTGCTGAAAAGGTCATCGCTGAACAAATCTAAGAAGAAAAAAGCTATCCTAAATGGGCTGGCTTTTTTCTTCTCCTAATCAGGAATTGCTTTTCCACCATATAGAAAAATGCTTTGATTCACAATGGAATCAAAGCATTTTAAAGAGTTCCCCATACATAATCGCAGAAGCTGCGGTTCCTCTGTACTTGACTTCTTCTCTTTTAATAAAGCGAGCCAAGTTGAGCAACTCAGGTGCTGGATGTTTGGGATTTAGGAGCAATTCACGATTGACCAGGCCTGAGAGACGAACTGCCAGCAATTGCTCATTTGTAGTAGGCAGTTTTTAGCAGTCTCTAGGAGAGCAGCAACTAAATCTTCACTCAAATCATGTCGAGCATGATTGTAAAGATCTTTTATAAGGTTTTCTAGTTTTGGTTCTACCATCCCTACCACCTCCCTTATGTTTAATAATTTTTAATCAAATCAACCGTTGAACGATCCAATTTTTTCACCAAGGCTTGCAGGAAAGCTTGAGCTTCTAGGAAGTCATCCATTGCATAGAGGGTTTGGTGAGAATGGATATAACGAGCGCAAACACCGATTGTTGTTGATGGGACACCACCATTTTTCAGATGGGCTGCGCCAGCGTCTGTTCCGCCTTTACCACAGTAGTATTGGTACTTGATACCAGCTTCTTCAGCCGTTGTCAAAAGGAAATCTTTCATTCCTGGGAGAAGCAAGTGACCTGGATCGTAGAAACGAATCAAGGTTCCATCTCCAATCTTGCCTTGACCGCCATAAACATCACCAGCAGGTGAGCAGTCAACTGCTAGGAAAACTTCTGGGTCAAACTTGGTTGTGGAAGTATGAGCACCACGAAGACCAACTTCTTCTTGGACGTTAGAACCCAGATAGAGTTCATTTCCGAGTTTTTGACCTGACAGAGCTTCCGCCAACTCGCTAACCATAAGAACACCATAGCGGTTGTCCCAAGCTTTTGATATGATATTTTTTTCATTGGCTGTTAAGATTGCAGAACTATCTGGTACGATGGTGTCGCCAGGACGGATGCCAAAGCTTTCTGCCTCCGCCTTATCCGCAAAACCGCCATCAAAGACGATATCTGCAATAGCTGGCATAGTTGGTCCACCCTTTCCGCGAGTCAAATGTGGAGGGACAGAACCCGAAATCACAGGAATTTCACGACCATCACGAGTCAGGAGTTTGAAACGTTGGCTGCTGACTACCATAGGATTCCAACCACCAATTTCAACCACACGGAAGGTACCATCTGGCTTAATCTCGCTGACCATAAAACCAACTTCATCCATGTGAGAAGCGACCAAGACGCGCGGCGCATCTGCAGCTTCTGAATGTTTAATTCCGAAAATACCACCCAAGCCATCTGTCACCACTTCATCCACGTGCGGTGTCAACTTTTCACGAAGATAAGCACGGACAGGTGCTTCATGACCTGAGATCGCAGCAAGTTCTGTTACTTCTTTGATTTTTGAAAATAATGTTGTCATTTCAATTCCTTCTTTCTTTCATCCATTTTACCACTTTTTATAGGAGAAGGATAGCGAGAAGGTGGATTTCTAAATTAGTATCTTAGTCTTACTGTATCTTAGAAAAAGCTTGTATTTTCTTGCATGTGAGGTAAAATCTACTAACTATTCCAAGACCAACCAAACTATTAATTCACAAACAAAAATCAATCCAATGCTATATTTGTTCATTTTTTCATGAAATTTGCAGAAAACAGTTGACTTCGCCTTCTTATTTTTTTAAAATAGTACAAAACTAGGAAAAGGAAAAAATCATGACCAAAACAATTCTTGTTACAGGTGGAGCTGGCTACATTGGCTCCCATACCGTTAAAGCTCTTTTAAATGCTGGCTATCAGGTGCATGTTCTCGATAATCTCTCTACAGGAAATCGTTCGGCTGTGGATAATCGTGCTAGCTTTAAACAACTGGATGTTTATGATGCTAGTGCCTTAAAAACTTACTTGGAAGAAAACAAGATTGACGCTGTTCTGCATTGTGCAGGTGAAATTGTTGTGAGCGAAAGTATTGAAAATCCAAGTAAATACTTCACTGCCAATGTTGCTGGTATGAACCAAGTTCTCAAAGTCTTGTCTGAAGTTGGTATTCAAAAAATCATGTTCTCTTCGACCGCTTCTCTCTATGGCAATAACTGTATTGACAAGCCAGCAACTGAAGATACCCTGCTCGACCCTGTCAACCCTTATGCAGAAACAAAATTGATGGGTGAACGAATGATTTACTGGATGGCCAATCGCTACGATTGGAAATATGTCATTTTCCGTTACTTTAATGTAGCTGGGGCTGAAATGGATGCTTCAAACGGTCTGCGTGTGAAAAATCCAACTCATATCATTCCAAATATCAACAAGACCGCACTGGGACAAAATGATAGCTTGAAAATATTTGGAGATGACTACGATACACGTGATGGTTCATGTATTCGAGATTACATTCATGTCTTGGACCTTGCACAGGCTCATGTTAAAGGAATGAACTACCTATTTCAAGAAAACAGTTCTTCTCAAATCTTTAACTTAGGGACTGAAAAAGGCTATACCGTCAAAGAAATCTTTAAAACTGCTGAAGAATTACTGAATCAAAAAATACCACACGAAATTGTTGCTCGCCGTGCTGGTGACCCAGCTAGCGTCCTAGCAGACGCATCAAAAGCTAAAAAATATCTTGATTGGAAGGCTAGCTACTCTCTTGAAGATATTATTTTATCGGATTATCATTGGCGTGTTAAAGAAGGTAAAAACATTTTGGAATAAATAGCAGAAACATCAATAATAAATAAAAACACAGATAGATGGCACTTGATAAAGATCAAGTATCATCTATCTGTGTTTTATACATTAGAATCCAATTTATTTTGAATTTCTCTTTAAAGAAAAATGATCTGGGACGGGGTCCTTGCCTGTTTTCGACCAGGGATGGCAACGTAAAATCCGAGCCAAGCCCATCAAAACACCCTTGAAGCCATGTTTTTCAATAGCCTGAATCATATAGTTTGAACAGGTAGGCTCAAAGCGACAAGAGGGTGGAAAGGCTGGGGAGATAAAACGTTGGTAAAAGCGCACAGGCGCTATTAAAATTCGTTTCATTATTTCTTGGTTACAGCCATGGTGTGTAGTTGGCTGATTTCTTTTTTATTAAGACGACGGGATTCTCCTGGACGGAGTCCTGTCAAGTCTAGATGTCCAAAACGGGTCCGTGACAACTTGTCCACTTGGAGACCGACAGCTTCAAACATCTTTTTAACCTGGTGGTTACGCCCTTCATGGATGGTCAACTGCACCACAGAGCGGTTTTTGACTGGATCCACTTTGAGAATCTCATAGACAGCCGGCTTGGTTTTCTTACCATCAATCTCGAGTCCACGGGTCAAGGGGCGGAGATTATCCTTATTGGCCACACCTTTAACACGCGCGACATAAACCTTGTCAATCTCATTACGAGGGTGAATCATCTCATCCGTAAAATCCCCGTCATTGGTCAAAATCAAGACTCCTGATGTATCCCAGTCCAAACGACCTACAGGATAGATGCGCTCCTTCACGTTGGGCAAGAGGTCGACAACCGTCTTGCGGCCCTTGTCATCTGTCACACTGGAAATCACCCCGCGTGGTTTGTTAAGCAGATAGTAGACCTTTTCTTCGTTGTAGATAGGTTGACCTTCAACTTCGACCTTGTCGCCTGACTTGATAGTCGTTGCTAGTTCACGCACCACTTGGCCGTTAACCGTCACCAAGCCTTGCTTGATCAGCTCTTCTGCTTTTCTCCTACTGGCCACACCTGCGTGGGCAATATACTTATTGATTCTCATCTTCTTCTATCCTTTCACCAAATAATTGGCTTTCTTGGGCTTGAATCTCAAGCTCATCAATCACTGGTAATTCTTCCAAATGGTTAATTCCATGTAATCTAGGAAATAATCCGTTGTCACATAGAGGTTGGGGCGTCCCAACACTTCTTTTTTCCCGTCTTCTCGTATCAAGTCAAAGGCCTGCAACTTTGCCAAGGCCCCACTCGAGTTAACCCCTCGAATGGCATCAATTTCTATCCGTGTGATGGGTTGTTTGTAGGCAATGATGGACAAGGTCTCAAGGGCAGCCCGAGATAAACTCTGGTTGATAGGTGCCTTGGAATATTCCTTCAAAATCTCTGAAAACTGAGGCTTGGTCACCAATCTATAAGCTCCCCCTGTCTCAATCAGATCCAAACTGGAATCTAGGTCATTTTCATACTTCTGGGCTAATTTTTCTAAACTCTGCTGGATGCCTGTCGGTGGTAGAGAGAGGAGTTCAGCTAACTGGCGGACTCTAATCCCATCTTCACCCGCTACAAACAAGAGCGCTTCTATTTTTGCTAAAGTACTCATCTTTCCTCTCTATCAAGTCTAGCTTTGGGCCACTTGACTTTCTTCCTTCTTTTCCATGAGATAAATATCTCCGAAACTTTCTTCTTGCACGAGGATCAGCTCCTGGGTTTTGATTAACTCTAGGGTTGCCAAAAAGAGGGTGATGACCTCTTGGACATTCTGAGCTTCCTTGAACAAATCCTGCAAGCGCAATTGATCTCGTCCAGCCAAGGATTCTTTCACGATAACCATCATGTCCTCAATCTTATACTCATCCCGCAAGATAGTCGTGTGATTCTGTGCAAACTCCTCTTTTTTCTTGGCTAAGATATTTGAAAAAGCCAAAAAGAGATCAATGGTCGTCTTGTCGTGCACAAGCTCCGCATCTTCGTAAATCAACTCTACCGGCGCTTTAGAATAGTACTGGGCCCGTTCTTGGTGCTTGGCTTCCAAATGCTCACCCAAGAGCTTGAACTTACGGTATTCTTCAATTTGAGAGAGAAGATCCTGCTCTAGGTCATCCTCCAAGTCAGTCACTTCTGCTACCTTTGGAAGGAGTTTGCGGCTCTTAATCAGCATGAGCTGACTGGCCATAACCATGTACTCACCCGTCACTTCCAGGCGCATAGCCTGCAGGGTTGAGACATAAGCTAGATACTGTTCGATGACTTCCGTAATAGGCACATCGTAGATATCCATCTGGTACTTAGAAACCAGGTGCAAGAGCAAGTCCAGGGGCCCTTCAAAATCTTTTAGTTTAATATCCATTATCTATATTTTTCTATGGTCAGGACTGTTTTTAATCCTAATTTTTTTGCAATTTCGTACAAATCGACCTTGTTTTCAATTTGTCGTAGAATGAACTGTTCCCGCAAGGCTTGGGCTGATAAGGCTGGAAAACCTTTCTCCTTGACAAAAACCTCTAACTGACGAAAGGCCCACTGACGAGAATAAGCTTTCCCTGCCCTTTCAAAGAGGTAGGTCTGCACCATCAAGGGTTCCAATTCTAAAAGTAAGGGCGTGGGAATGCTGACAATCCTCTGTTGGGAAGCCTTCTTAATTCGCAACACCTGAAAATCCAGATTGATATCCTCAACCTTGAGAGCCAAATCTCACTCGGCAAGAGCCCCATTTCTAGGATAAGAAGAGCCAGTAAACGGCCCTCTGGATAGGCACTTTCCTGCCAAAAAGAGTCTAGATCTAAAATTCCTGGCTTTTCTGTCTTCTTTTCAGCTTGTTTAGCTAATTCCAAACGATAAAAACTGTCCACTTCTCCTTTTTGATAGAGAAAGTAGAGAAATTGGTTACAGGCTGAAATCTTTCGCTTCTGGGCGCTAATTTTTAGATTGGCTAGCTGGGCTTGGTAAATCTTGAGACTGGTCTCAGAAATCCGCTCGCCCACGACGTCTAACAATTGCTCCAAATCATACTTATAGGACTGCTTGGAATTGGTAGACAAACCCTGTTTTTCCTCTAAAAAGGCTGAAATCCTGTCTCTCATTTGCATCGAATCTCATATTCCTTACTAAAGTCATGCAAGAGGGCATTGACTGCCTTGAGGATAGACTTGCGCGTGATAATTCCTTGGAAAATACCAGACGAATCCACAACCGGCAAGAAGGATTCATCTACCAACTTGTGCAAGACCTCCGTAATGGTAAAATCAGGCGAGACGACCGCTACGTCCGTTCTCGTCATATGAACGATATCCGTATCTGCCATATTTTCTTGACTCAAATCATGCTCCATCTGATAAGCCATAATATCTCTGAGCCCAATAGTTCCAACAAAGTGTTTTTCATCTGTCACAACAGGAACACGGGTATAGGTCATCTGACTGAGCAAGAGAGTCGCGTGATCTGCATTGTGGGTATCAATAAACACAGCTAGATTTTCAGCAGGAGTCAAAAAAGTTTCTTCTTGCCCCAACAAGAAAGTCTCAAACTCCTTGGCAATCATCGGCTAAACTCCTTGGACAAGCCCGGATACACCTCATGGTTTCGTGTCAAAAAGTCCACTTTGAAATAACTGTCATCAATCTCCACACGAGCATAGAGATATTCTCTGACGGTACCACGTGGCTGACTGATAGAACCTGGATTTAGAAAGAGGGTCTTGCCTTCCATCCAAGCACTTGGCACATGTAAGTGACCATAAAGGCAGATATCGGCCTCTTCTTCTTGAGCCCAGTAGTCCAACTTTTGAAAGTTGAAATTGATGTCAAACAAGTGACCATGGGTTTGAATAATCTTGATCGAACCAAGCTCAGTCACCAAACGTTCTGGGTAACCTGCATAGAAGTCCATATTCCCTTTAACAACACGGATGCCTTCCCAAAGGGGAGAATCAGGACGCAGTTCAGAATCGCCATTATGAAAAACGGCATCAACTTTGCCCACATAGCGATCACGGATTTCTTCCACAATCAAGCTATCGCCATGAGAATCGCTCATTACAATGATGGTTTGCTTTGCCATGATGGAAATACCTCCAAAAGTTTCTTAACGGCTAAGGCACGGTGAGATTGGCTATTTTTTTCTTCAAGGGTTAATTCAGCTGAGGACTTGCCTGTCTCTCCTACAAGGAAGAGAGGGTCATAGCCAAAGCCATTTTCACCCTTAGGTTCAAAGTTAATGTAGCCAGGCCAGTCTGCTTCAACAACCAAGCTTTCCTTGTTTGGACTGGCTACGACTAGGGTTGTATGGAATTGAGCCGAACGATCCTTGAGTTCAAAGACCATGGCCAATTCGTGCAAGAGTTTGGCATTATTTTCACGGTCAGTAGCTCCCACTCCTGCGAAACGAGCTGACCAGACACCTGGCAAGCCACCAAGGACATCGACTTTGAGACCTGAGTCATCTGCCAAAACCATCTTGCCCGTTAATTGAGAAATAGTTTCTGCCTTGAGACGGGCATTTTCTTCGAAGGTCATGCCTGTTTCAGCTACTTCAGGCAGGTCAGGATAGTCATTAAGATTTTCCACATCGTAGCCTAGCTTGTCAAAGATAGCTCGGAATTCCTTGGTCTTGCCCTCGTTACGAGTCGCAATCAATAAGGTTTCTCTGACCTTGTTTGTCTCAAAGAATGCTTCTACATCAATACCTTCTTTAGGCAATTCTACATGCAAGAGTTGCCCATTTTCAACCAAGAGCAGGGCTCCCTGACGTTGGATGACTTCCACATTTCGTCCCATTTCTTGGTTGAGGATATCTACCACAAAAGACAATAAACGGTAGAGAGAACCATAGCGTAAAACAGTAACAGAAACAGGAAAACCTCGGTCCTCATCTCGAAATCTTTGGGCAAACTCCAATAGAGGAAAATCCAAGTCATCATCCGTCAACGTCCGGACGCCACCAAAAATACCATAGGACCCGACATACCAGTCCTGTTCATCCTTGTATTCATAAATTTTATTTGTCATAATTCTACATGCTCCACATAAATCTCTTTTTCCAGCCATTCTTCACCAATTTGTGCAAAACTTTGGCTGCTGGCTGTTGTGTAAAAAGGTGATGAAGTGGTCCAGCATCGCGACCACGATTGATTTCAAAATAATTGAGTAAGACTGAAATGTCCCGTACGCACTCTGCTCCACTATCGATAAGTTGAACCTTGGGCCCCATGACATTTTGAATAATAGGTCTGAGAAGTGGATAATGGGTACAACCCAAAATCAGGCTATCCACCTTTCCAACCAAGGGTCGCAGGGTTTCATAGACCACTTTCTTGGTTACACTGGTTGACAGGGCACCTGACTCCACCAAGGGAGCAAACTTGGGACAGGCCAAACTCTCCACCTGTAAATCCGGATCCAGATCGTTAATTTTCTGACGATAAATGTCAGATTGGACCGTCATGGGCGTTCCAATCACTCCGATTTTCCCACCTTGACTGGACTTGATGGCTGCCGAAGCTCCTGGCAAAATAACACCTAGGACAGGAATATCTAGTTGAGCCTTGATTTCTTCCCAGACAACCGCAGTCGCAGTATTACAAGCAATGACAATCATTTTGACATCCTTGGTCAAAAGAAAGTTAACCAACTGCCAAGTATATTCACGAATTTGCTCAGCAGGACGGGGGACCATAGGGCGCCCGTGCCGAATCTCCAATATAGACGATTTCTTCATGGGGAAGTTGGCGCATGAGCTCGCGCACAACGGTCAAGCCCCCGACACCCGAATCCAAAAAAACCAATTGGTCGATTATCCATACAATCTTCTTTTCTAGTTTTTTTATGATTGATAGTTCATTATGATTATTGATACTTTATGAACTGAAAAACAGCCTAATCAATAACTATCTCTCTTAATCATAATCAAATATCAATAGAATGCAAGGAAAAAGTCTCATCCCTAAACATAGCCAACATAGTGAGAAGTCTGGAACTTTCATCCCAGACTTTTCCTTATTTATTTTTTCTTTTTATTGTTAGCAAGCGCTGCCTTTTGTTGGCGTATGATTTGGTGGTAAACTTGTTGAACCTTGGCTTCGCTTGGTTTTTGACCATTTGCACTCAAAAAGAGTACGTACTGCTTCAGCATTCAAACGTGGGTTGTCAGCAAATTCTTTTTCGATTTGCTTACGAACCAAGTACATTCCTCCCAGAGCTCCTCCTAGAAAAGCTAGTACAATCAATACAATTGCTAATAGTAAATCCATCATATTTCTCCTGTTTCTTTTTGAGTCTCTTTCATTATACCACAAACTAGCCACCCTGACTAGTTTGTTTTTACGCTTT